>VYMA01000001.1_pt1 | contig 277834 bp, 275 predicted proteins | sample 5109851 | NCBI WGS metagenome assembly VYMA01 (sample SAMN12291814, study PRJNA351875) | freshwater metagenome | isolation source: freshwater lake | place: USA: Michigan, Wintergreen Lake | collected 2011-08-02
CCCGATTAACCCCGCTTACCCATCCCCAACCGGTGTCACCGCTGCAGCAACAACGCCCTCTCGTCGGAGATGGGCTTAGGTTATCCGGGCTTTGGAGGGTGGGGGATAAGTTTTTATCTGTGCCTACTTGCGATAAAGGGAGCGCGCAGCACTAGCTGCGCACGTCAGCGCTTAAACATGCGCAGCTAGTGCTGCGCGTTCCTACCCCCCCGGAGCGCCAGTGCAGAGCGGAGAGCGGTGACCCCCAAGGACCTTGCGGCACGAGGTCTGGGACTCGGCTGACGCCGTCCGCGATGACAATGTGAGGACTGAAGGGGCGCTTTGCGAGAAGAAAGGCAGACTAAGCCGCAGCGGAAATCCGACCCAGTGCGCATTGCTGCCACAGGTCCGATAGGGCTGTTACCAAGCGCTCAATATCGGCATCGCTGTGCAAGGGCGATGGCGTAATCCGTAGCCGCTCTGTGCCGCGGGGCACCGTCGGATAATTGATCGGTTGGATATAAATGCCCGACCGCTCAAGCAGCCAATCGCTGATCATTTTGCATTTTACCGGGTCGCCCACCATCACCGGAATGATGTGGCTGTCGTTAGCCATGCAAGGAATGCCAACGGCTTCTAGGCGACGGCGCACGTGGGCGACGCGGTCCTGATGACGCTCGCGCTCTGCAGAACTGGCCTTCAAGTGACGGATGCTGGCGCACGCGCCTGCCGCCACCGATGGCGGCAAAGCAGTGGTGAAGATAAAGCCCGAAGCAAAGCTGCGAATGAAGTCGCACAAGGCCGTGGAGGCTGCCACATAGCCGCCGAAGACGCCAAAAGCTTTGCCCAACGTGCCTTCTATAACGGTCAAGCGGTGCATCAGGCCTTCACGCTCTGCCACGCCACCGCCGCGTGGCCCATAGAGGCCAACGCCGTGAACTTCGTCGAGATAAGTCATCGCGCCATATTTTTCCGCGACATCGCAAATGGCGGCGATTGGGGCGATATCACCGTCCATCGAATAGACGGACTCAAAGGCCACCAACTTAGGCTGTTCTGGCGGAAGGCTGGCCAGTACGCGCTCCAAATCTTCGGTGTCATTATGCTTGAAGATGCGGACTTCGGCACGGCTGTGGCGAATGCCTTCAATCATCGAGGCGTGGTTGCCTTCGTCTGAAACAACAACGCAATTAGGGATTTTACTGGCCAGAGTGCTCAACGCCGCCCAGTTCGACACATAGCCCGACGTGAACAGTAGGGCGGCTTCCTTGCCGTGCAAGTCAGCTAGCTCTTGCTCCAGCAAGATGTGGTAATGATTGGTCCCCGAAATGTTGCGCGTGCCACCCGCACCCGCGCCACACCGATCAATGGCTTCATGCATCGCTGCGAGGACTTTTGGATGTTGGCCCATGCCGAGATAATCATTCGAACACCAAACCGTCACTTCATGGACACCGGCATCGGTATGCCGTGTCGCGCGCGGGAATTGGCCCGCATGACGCTCCAGATCCGCAAAAACGCGATAACGACCCTCGGCACGTAGTGCGTCCAACTGGCTGTTGAAATAGGCTTGGTAATCCATGTTATTTCCCCTCCCGACAGCTTAGCGGTGCTTTCACCACCACCAAGCCGTTTTGTTATCTGTTTGGCAAGCGACTTACCAAACGGGTTGCAGCCGAACGTTGCTGGGTAGCTCATTCGAAAGTGTTGGTAATAGATAAAGACTGATAAAGGTTGCGCCGACTTGCGCGGTCCACGCGACGCGCTTGAGGCCGTTCATAAAGCCGCCCGCCGCTTTGGCTGCATCGATCTTGTCTGACAGGATGCGAAGACGCTCAAACCCAGCGCGGAAGGTTGGATTATCGGTGTCCAGCATGACCGGGAAGACTTGCTTTGAAATCTCAGTGGTCAAGGAAAAGACCTGATAATCATACTCCGTGGGGTTTACGCCCAAGGCCTTGTGGAAAGCCGGGCGGGCATGGTCCCGCACATACATGGTGGCATAGACCGACAAGAGGAAGAACCGAATCCACAGCTTGTTAGCCCCTTGCAACAAACTTGGGTCAGCGCGCATGATTAAGGCGAAAGCCTCACCATGGCTGAACTCATCATTGCACCATTCCTTGAACCAATTGAAGATTGGATGGAATTTGTGCTGCGGGTTGCGCTCTAACTGACGGAAGATGGTGATATAACGCGCATAGCCAATCTTTTCAGACAGATAGACCGCATAGAAGATAAACTTTGGCTTGAAGAAGGTGTATTTCTTGGTCTTGGTCAAAAAGCCAAGATCGACACCAATGCCAAAGTCCTTCAGCGTTTCATTGATAAAGCCTGCATGGCGCGATTCATCGCGGGCCATATATTTGAACAGGGCCTTAATATCTGGATTGGTAACGCGCTTGACGATCTCAGCATAGAGAACGCAGCCGGAAAATTCAGACGTGATCGAGCTGACCAAAAAGTCCACAAACTCACGGCGCAATTCAGGGTCCAAATCATCGAGCCGGTTATCGAACGCAGCATCGCGCTTAAAGTGGCCACGGCGCGGGTCCGCCGCCATGGCCGATAGCATGTGGTCCCATTCTTCACGAACCGACGAAATATCGATCTTATCCATCGCCTCATAGTCGGTGGTGTAGAACCGCGGGCTCAACATCGTGTCGGTTTTGGCCAGTTGCGTAGTGTCGAGATAGGAATCGTCAAAAGTGGCTGCGGTCATGGCAGTTTCCCCGGTGTGAAGCTGACTTCATAGAGCTCAAAAAGCTCAAAATAAGAGGCGACTTTGATCCAAAGTCTTTCAAGGGCGGTCGCGCGGATAATCTTGACACCCCGATGCAAAGTGCAGGATTCACCAAACGACAACCGGATCGGGGGTCCTTGGACAATCATCTTGTCGCCCGGTCCGAGGATGGAATCATCGTCCAGAGAGACATGGGCATGCAGGCTAGTCTCATCATGCTGAATCTCAATGGTACATGTTGTCACATGCGTGGTGCGCTTCAACGCTTCGGGCCACTGAAAAGTCCAAAACTCGGGCTGTTGGTGGTAGAAATACGAATTGCTCATGATCTCACCAGCTCCATCGCTTGCGAGGTGTAAAAGCCACTGACGACGCGAGCGGTGCGGCCAATTTTCCAACCCGCCATACGGGGGTCCGAAGCCACCGATTTTCGCAGGAAAGCCTCGCTGACAGGCTCAATCGCCGGTGCCCGGTCGGACCGTGGGAACAACAGGCCGACGGCGTGCATCACGGTCAATAGCGGGGTTTTGGGCGCGAAGGTAAAGACGATGGAACCTGTGCATCTAGATGCCAAAGAAGCCAAAGCCGTCATGATTTCGTCGCGCGGGTAATGGATCAAGGAATCCATGGACACGATATGGTCAAAGTCACCGTGGGCTGGGTCCAGCATGTCGCCAACGCGGAAATCAATCGTGCCTGGGGCAGGATCGATTGGGGCCCGCTCGCCTGCCACCGAAACAAGGCTGGCAGCGACATCAACCGCCACCACATCCGCGCCACGATGGGCGGCAATCACGGCCAAAGCACCCGTACCGCACCCGGCATCCAGGATGCGCTTGCCGGTCAAAGACGCTGGCAACCAAGAGACCAAAATTTCGCGCATTTGGTCGCGGCCAGCCCGCACAGTTGCGCGGATTTTGCTGACTGGGGCCGTTGAGGTCAGTTGCGCCCAAGTGTCTGACGCCGTGCGGTCAAAATAGGTCTCAAGGCGTTGGCGGCGCTCAACATAGGTCGTGGTCAGCATATCCAAAGCTCCCGATCAATCAAAGCCAAGGAAATCAAAGATGTCGCGATCCTTCATCGGCTCGGCCTTCAACTCCTTTGTGCCAACCCACAACGAGGCAGCCAGACGAAGATATTCATTCTGAACGGCCTCGAGCTCGGGGGAGGGTTCCATTTCAAACAAAGTCGACTTTTTAAGACGCGACCGGCGGATAACGTCGAGGTCTGGGAAATGCGCGACGCGTTCGAGGCCACAGGCGGCATTGAAGCGATCGATTTCGTCGGTATCCTTGCTGCGGTTGGCGATCACGCCACCTAAGCGCACGTCATAGTTTTTCGACTTGGCTTTGATCGCTGCCAAGATCCGGTTCATCGCAAAGATGGAATCGAAATCATTGGCGGTGACGATCAGGGCCCGTTCCGCATGTTGCAAGGGGGCGGCAAAGCCACCGCACACCACGTCACCCAACACGTCGAAAATCACCACGTCGGTGTCTTCCAACAGATGATGCTCTTTCAGAAGCTTCACCGTTTGGCCGACAACATAGCCGCCACAACCCGTACCCGCTGGCGGGCCACCGGCTTCCACGCACATCACGCCATTATAGCCTTCATAGACATAATCTTCAGGGCGCAATTCTTCGCTGTGAAAGTCGACGCTTTCGAGCACGTCGATGACGGTGGGCACCAGACGCTTGGTCAAGGTGAAGGTGCTGTCATGCTTTGGGTCGCAACCGATTTGAAGTACGCGCTTGCCCAGCTTAGAGAAAGCGGCTGACAAATTGGAGGAGGTGGTGCTCTTGCCAATTCCGCCTTTGCCATAAATGGCAAAGACCTTTGCTTTGCCAATCTGCACATTGGGATCAAGCTCTACCTGAACGCTGCCCTCGCCATCGCCGCGCAGGGATGGGGCGCGCGTGATCGGGGTCGCTCTCGGTTTCAGGCCGCGGGGTAGGTCTAATAGAGCCATGGGTTCTTCTCCTAGGTCAGGCAGCGGCGGCTGCGATGCCTTCCAAATTGTCTTCAAGTTCATCACTGGCATTGCGGAGCGCTTCCAAAGTCGCGCTGTCGGGCTGCCAATAATTGCGGGCGTGGGCTTCCAAGAGGCGGTTAGCCATCCGGGCGGAAGCTTTCGGGTTGAGGGCGGCCATGCGCTGGCGCATGACGTCATCGAGCACATAAGTCTCGCTGATTTTTTGATAGACCCAGGGCTGAACCTGTCCGGTCGTGGCCGACCAGCCCATGGTGTTGGTGACTTGGGCTTCGATCTGACGCACGCCTTCATAACCATGCGACAAGAGACCTTCATACCAGCGCGGGTTCAGCATGCGGGTGTGGGTCTCAAAGGTGACTTGCTCGGCCAATGTGCGGATTTTGCCGTCGCCTTGGGTCTGGTCAGAGATATAGACGGGCACATCGACGCCGCGGGCGCGCTTTACCGCCTTGGTGATGCCGCCCAGCGTATCGACATAATGGTCAATCGTGGTGACGCCGAGCTCAACCGAGTCGAGGCCTTGATACGTCAAATCGACTGTCTTCAAAATGCCTTCCAGCACAGCCGACTGGCGCATTGGCGGGCCCTTACGGCCATAGGCAAAGCATTTACGGCTTTGATAGGCTTCAGCTAGCTCATTCTCATCGGTCCAGCAGCTGGCATCAATCATCTGATTGACATTGGCACCATAGGCCCCATCGGCATTGGTGAAGACGCGCAGTGAAGCGGTTTCCAGATCACAGCCGCTCTCGGCTTGCTGAGCCAAAGCATGCTTGCGGATGAAATTCATATCTTCTGGCTCATCCGCACTTGCGGCCAGCCAAGCAGCTTCAGCCAACATACGGGTCTGCAAGGCTAAGAGATCGCGGAAAATGCCCGATAGGGTCATGACGACGTCGATGCGTGGACGGCCGAGCTCTTCCAGCGGAATAAGCTCTGCGCCACACAAGCGGCCATAGCTGTCAAACCGTGGCCGTGTGCCCATTAGATAGAGCGCTTGGGAAATCGCGCTGCCTTCACTTTTCAGATTGTCAGAGCCCCAAAGCACCATGGCGATGGTTTCAGGGAAGGCCCCAGTCTCATCCATATGACGGTCGAGCAGTTTACGGGCCTGCCGGGCGCCATCGTGGGTGGCATAGGCGCTGGGAAGGCGGAAAGGGTCAAAGCCGTGCAGATTACGACCCGTTGGCAGAACCGATGGGGTACGAACCAAATCCCCACCAGGTGCTGGACGGATGTAGCCGCCATCCAGCGCGTGGATTAGGGACGACAGCTCATGGTCGGTTTCCAGAAGCTTGTTGCTCTCAGCTAGGAGCTCCAGCCGCTCAATCAGGGTACGGTTGGATTTCATGCCAGCCGATTCCAGCGCTTCAACAGGCGTTGCGCCATGGACGAGGGCTTCAATCACCGGGCGGGTCAATGCCGCATCTGGCAGGCCATTGGCCATCGCCAAAAGAAGGTCAATGCGCTCTTCCACCGAAGGGGCTTGGCCGATCACATGCAAGCCTTCTGGGATCAGCGCGTCATTCAATTCACTGACGCGTGCTTGTAGTGTCTCAATCTCAACCGCGCACGGTCCATGCCAAGCAGGGATAGCGGGGGCCAAGTCTAAAGCAGAGGCTTGAGTTTGGATGAGTTCAATCAGGCTGTCGCGATCGGTTTGATCCGCGCCCTTAGCCGCGTGCCAGCGTCCAATGCTTTCGCGTAAATCTTGGAGACCTTTATAGAGCCCAGCTTGCACGATGGGCGGCGTCAAATAGCTGATCAGCGTAGCGCCACCGCGACGTTTAGCTAAAGCGCCTTCTGAGGGATTATTGGCGGCGTACAGATAGAAATTTGGAATGTCGCCGATCAATCGCTCTGGCCAGCAATCGCCTGTCAAACCAACTTGCTTGCCGGGCATGAATTCCAATGCGCCATGGGTGCCAAAGTGCAGAATAGCTGAGGCCGCAAAATCTTCGCGCAAATAGCGATAAAAGGCGGAGAAGGCATGGGTTGGGGAGAAGCCACCTTCAAACAACAGGCGCATCGGATCGCCTTCATAGCCAAAGCCTGGTTGAAGGCCGACAAAGACTCGCCCGAATTGTGCGCCAAGCACGAAAATGGAGCGACCGTCACTGAGCTGGCGACCGGGAGCCGGACCCCATTGGGCTTCAATTTGTGACAAATGGCGTTCGCGGCGGACGTGATCATCCACCGGAATGCGGATATGCACATTCGCGTCCGTGCCAAATCGGGCTGCATTGCCGATTAAGAGCTGATCGCGAAGCGCATCGACCGAGGCCGGAACTTCGACGTCATACCCTTCGGACTTCAGGGTTTGCAGCGTGTTGTAAAGAGACGAAAATACCGCAAGATAAGCGGCCGAGCCAACCGAACCTGAATTGGGCGGGAAGTTAAACAACACAACCGCCAAGTTCCGGCGGGAACGCTCTGAACGGCGCAATTTTACCAGCTTGGCGACCCGATCAGCCAAGGTCTCAGCCCGCTCGGGGCAAGCGCGCATTTTGGCTGGCCCGGTTTCTTCCTCGAACGTGCACTGATAGCTGCAGCCCGTACAAGCTACACCTTTCCCATCCGAACGACCACCAAACACTACTGGGACCGTTGCGCCGTCCAATTCAGGGATGGCAATCATAATGGTGGACTCAACAGGGTTTAGACCCATGTGAGAACCACCCCAACCTTGCAGCGTTTGAAACTCCAGAGGCTGGGCCGAAATATAAGGTACATCCAGCTCTGAGAGGACTTTTTCGGCTGCAACGGCATCATTGTAAGCAGGGCCGCCAACCAGTGAGAACCCAGACAAGGACACGATGGCGTCAACGCTGACCCGTCCATCGCGCATAAAGAATTTTTCAATGGCCGGACGGGCGTCAAGACCGCTGGCGAAAGCGGGAATTGCTTTGAGACCGCGCGCCTCTAAAGCCTCAATCACGCCAGCATAATGTCCTGCATCATCGGACAGAACATAGGACCGCAAAAGCAGAACCCCGACAGTTCCGTTGATTTCGCGATTGAGCTTTGGCAAATCCTCTAAGCGTTCGCTGATACGATTGTCTGCATGGGGATGAAAGAGGCCGACTTCTGGATATTCGATTGGTGCGGCAGCATGCATTTTCAGGCGCAAGGCGCGCCGTTCCCCATCTGCGTAACGCCCGATGAGGTTTTGGACCATCGACACAACATTTTCTTGCGAGCCCGACAACCAATATTGCATGGTCAGAAAGTAGTTGCGCAAGTCCTGAGCTGGGCCTGGAATATATTTCAAAAGCTTAGGCAAACGACGCAGCATGGCCATCTGGCCAGCCCCAGAGCTTGCCCCGGTTTTGGTCTTGGCACCTCGCATGCGCTTCAGCATGGCCAGCGGCCCCTTATCTGAGCCGTTCATGCTGAAATTACCAAGCTTGGTCAGTTTCACGACTTCGCCAGCTGACATGATGCCGATCAGTGCATCGCAATGGTCGCGGCGTGCGGCCAGAGCCGGCAAGACAGCTTGGATATGCTCGTCGATAAACATCATGGAGACCAGGATGATGTCGCCTTTCGCGATATCGCGAAGACAAGCCTCCAGCGAACCGGCCTTATCTGCCCAGTCGGTGGCGGCGTGCATGATAAGTTCAACACCGGGCGTTTCAATCGCTAAGGTGTCAGATGCCCGCTGAACCAACGTGCGCAGATGGTTGTCGAGCGTGATGATGACAACGCGCACAGTCTCGCCTTCGCCCTTGGCGCGCAGGCCATGGCTGGCGCTAGCGGGCGAAGTGGCTTTTGGCATCGTAAAGCGCCTCAATGGAGATGGTTTCTAAGCCCTGCTCGGCGGCGTAACGTTCGGTGTTACGTTTGGCCTTACCCCGGACGAAGAAGGGGATTTTCGACAATTCTTTGGTGGCTTCTGGGCTCCAATTGAGAACTCTGATGGTGTCCTGGATTTCAACGTGCGCCGCCACGGGGGCAATCTCAGGCTCTGGCATTGGCTTGGCCGCAGCCTCGATCTTGGTGTGGCCGCCGAGGTGGGAAGGGCCTGCCGCATCATTGAACTCAAAATCCTCCCGGAACATGGTCAACAAATGCTCTTCCAAGCCCATCACCAGAGGATGGACCCACGTGTCAAACAAAACATTCGCGCCTTCAAAGCCCATGACGGGGGCATAGCGGGCGGGGAAATCTTGCACATGGACGGGCGCTGAAATGACGGCGCAAGGCACGCCAAGGCGCTTAGCGATGTGACGCTCCATCTGCGTGCCCAGAACCAATTCTGGCTGTAGGGCGGCAATGGTTTCTTCGACCAGCAGATAATCGTCCGTGATTAGGGCTTCGACGCCGAGCTCTGCCGCGCAGGCCCGCACATCGCGGGCAAATTCGCGATTATAACAGCCAAGGCCAACCACTTCGAAGCCCAACTCTTCCTTGGCTACACGGGCTGCTGCCATGGCATGGGTTGCATCGCCAAATACAAACACGCGCTTGCCGGTGAGATAATTGGAGTCGACTGAACGCGCCCACCACGGCATGTGGGAGCCATGTTGCGACAAAACTGGCTCTGGATCGACACCGGCTAAAGCTGCCACTTCACGAACAAATTCGCACGTGGCTTGGAAGCCCATTGGTATCGTGCGAACGGCCTTTTGACCATATTGGCGCTCTAACCAGCGGGCGGCAGTGTCGGCGATCTCGGGATAAAGGACGACGTTAAAGTCGGCTTGTGGCAAGCGGCGGATGTCGTCGGCTGTGGCACCCATTGGGGCAGCGACATTCACGTCAATCCCCATTTGATTGAGCAAGCGTGTGATCTCGATCACGTCATCGCGGTGCCGGAAGCCCAGCGCCGTTGCGCCCAAGATATTACAGCTCGGCTTAGCGCCTTCAGGCTTGGGGGCGGGAGCTTCTGTCGCCAAACCCCGGACGATTTGATAGAAAGTCTCTGAAGCGCCCCAATTTTCCTTCTTTTGATAAGAAGGCAGTTCGAGCGTGATGGTTGGGACAGGCAGGTTCAAGGCGCGCGCCAAGCCGCCGGGATCGTCTTGGATCAATTCGGCGGTGCATGAGGCACCCACCAGCATAAGATCGGGATCGAAGCGCTCAAAGGCGTCGCGCGCGGCGGTTTTGAAGATTTCGGCGGTATCGGTGCCAAGGTCGCGCGCTTGGAAGGTCGTGTAGGTCACTGGTGGACGTGCGCCACGGCGTTCAATCATGGTGAACAGAAGGTCGGCATAAGTGTCGCCTTGCGGTGCATGCAGGACAAAGTGGACACCCTTCATGGCCGTCGCGATCCGCATCGCCCCGACATGAGGTGGTCCTTCATATGTCCAAACCGTCAACTGCATAGGACTAAACTTTCAACACAGAGCGGCGATACAAGGGACGTGCGAACAGGCCGGCCAAGTCACCGGCGCAATCAAAACCATGGACTGGCGAGAAGACGAGCTCGATCGACCATTTAGTCGAAATGCCCTCCATTTCGAGTGGGTTGGCGAGGCCCATGCCGCAGACCACCAAGTCTGGCTTCGCCGCGCGACACCGATCCAGCTGGCGATCGACATCTTGCCCCTCACTCAACGTGACGGTCTCGGGCAGATAATCCATTTCAGCGCTCAGGAGTTGGCGATTGAGGTAGGGCGTGCCAACTTCGATCAGCTTCATATCCAGTTCCCGCGACAGGAAGCGCGCCAGACTGGGTTCCATTTGTGAGTCTGGGAAGAAGAAGATGCTTTTGCCAGCCAAGTGCACTTTTTGCGCCTCGAGCGCGCGCTTGGCCCGCTCACGCCCAGGTGCAACCACCGCTAAGAAATGAAGCTCTGGAATGCCAAAGGCATCGGCGGCAGCTTTCAGCCAATGGGTAGTGCCTTCTGCGCCGAACGGAAATAGCGCTGGCAAATGTTGCGCGCCGCGCTCAATCAAAGCACGGGCCGTCTCGCCCAAAAAGGGCTGCGCCAGCAGAAATTTTGTGTTGGGCCCAATCGCCGGGATCGAATGCGAATTGCGCGGCGGAAAGAAAGCGACCGGCCCAATGCCGAGCTGATTGAACAGCCGGGCGAATTGGTCTTCCACAATATCGGGCAACGTGCCAACGACCAAGAGCGATGCGGGTGCATCGTCGGAGGCGACCGGTGCTTCAGGGATCATCGCGACCAAGCAGGCATCTTCACCTTGGGTGAACGTCGTTTCAATGCCGCTGCCCGAATAATTCAGGACCCGAACCGAAGGGCTGTGCTTTTTCGTCAGCCGCTCTGCCGCGCGCGACAAATCAAGTTTGATGACTTCTGACGGGCAGGAACCGACCAAAAACAGCAATTTGATGTCGGGACGACGCGACAGAAGCCGATCCACAACTCGGTCAAGTTCCTCGTTCGCATCCACAAGACCGGCTAAATCCCGCTCTTCCATGATCGCCGTAGCAAAGCGAGGCTCTGCGAACACCATCACGCCAGCAGCGGATTGGATCAAGTGCGCGCAGGTCCGCGAGCCAACAACCAAGAAAAACGCATCTTGAATTTTGCGGTGCAGCCAAACAATGCCGGTAAGCCCACAAAACACCTCTCGCTGGCCTCGCTCCCGCAGAACAGGGCGCGCCTCAGAGGTGGGGCTTATCAACGTGACCGCATCGCTCATACTCAAGAAGCCCGATCTGTTTCGCTTTGGGCGTGCTTTATATGGGTGACCGAGCTGGAGCCTGCATGCGCCGGCCAAGGATTGGCGAATTGCAAAAGACCTTCCAGCCAACGGATAAGAATGGACGTAGAGGCCTTTTTCCGCTCGGATGCCTTACCGACAGAAGTCTCAGAAACACGCCATTCGTGTGAGTTAGAAGGCTGCATCAACATCGGAATTCTCCAGCAGAAAACGGACCTCGGATAAGGCCATCCCGCAAGGTATGCCTCCCTCCTGCATCTTGTCAATAGAAATAGACGTCCAAAACTTTTGACAGTCACTAAATGAACAATTCCTTGCAATTTACCCCCGTGATGAGACAGTCATAAATGATGCCGGTAGCAGATGAGGTTAGGGTGGAATCTTCGACAAGTCGTTCACCGGGCGTTAGGCCAGACGATCCGAGGATTGGTCACGCACTAAACACCCCAGCCCCTGCACGCTCTCTCTGCACCGATTGCGGGATCTCCCGGACGTCGGACCCCAAACGCTGCGGGCGGGCGTGCCAATTCATCAGCCCAAACTATCCGGAGTTGGAAACCCAAGTGCATGGGCGCGCCCGGGATACGGCCGCCAGCGACGAATTATTCTTCGGCCCTGTGAAGGCGATGCATCAGGCGAAATTGAAAGCGCCTTTGCCCGGCGCGCAATGGACCGGGATCACGACCCGCATCGCCGAACGCTTACTAGAAACCGGCGCGGTGGATGCCGTGCTGACCATGAAGCCAGATCCAGAAGACCGCTGGCGACCTGTGCCAACTTTGGTGACAGACGCCTCAGAGCTTGCCCAGTGTCGGGGTATGCGGATGGGCTACGCGCCTTTATTGGCGCTTTTAGAGCCTGCACTTGAGTTGGGGTATAAGCGCCTCGCGGTGATTGGCATCCCCTGCCAAGTCTATGCTTTGCGCGCACTGGAAGCGGAACTGGGGTTTGAGCGTCTCTATGTGATTGGCACGCCCTGCTCTGACAATACCACCACCGAAAGCTTCCACCAATTTCTGGACCTCTTGTCGGATCAGCCCAAGACCATCAGCTATCTGGAGTTCCGGGCCGATTACCATGTCGAATTGCGGTTTGATGATGGTCACAAGCAGGTCATACCTTTCTTGCAGCTACCGATCTCAAAACTACCTCCAGACTTCTTCCCACTCACCTGCAGGACTTGTGTCGACTACACCAATGCGCTCGCCGACATTACAATTGGCTATATGGGCGGTCAGGGCGAGCAGTGGCTATTGGTTCGCAATGCGCGCGGTGAAGAATTGCTCTCGCTGTTAGGCGATGAGGTCGCCCTGACGGCCCCAACCAGCCAAGGCAAGCGCGCCAGTGCGGTTAAAGGCTTTAAAGCCAATGTGGAGCGCGCCGCGGGCGGGCTGCCGTTACGGGGCATGCCCGATTGGGTCAGGCCTTTGGTGGGCTGGCTCATGCCAAGAATTGGCCCGCGCGGGTTGGAATTCGCCCGGACGCGCGTGGAAATGAAGGCCATTGAAACCGTTCTGCACCTACGCCGCGAAGAGCCACAGCGCATGAAGAACATGATCCCGGACCATGTCTGGCAATTGACAGCACCCTATGGCCTCACTTCTGACAGCCAAGAGCGCAAGCCAAAGGAAGAAGCCGGTGCTATGGTTCGACCTCCGGCTGAGGTAGATGCCTAAAGCCAACCCCTTCCTTTTGGAGCCTTTTTGATGCGTATCGCCTTTCCCTTCACAGCTATTGTCGGCCAAGATGACATGAAGCTGGCCATGCTGATCGCAGCCACAGATCCTGGTATTGGCGGGGTTATGGTGTTTGGCGATCGCGGCACGGGTAAGTCGACCGCCGTCCGGGGCTTGGCCGCCCTGTTGCCGCCGATTAAAATAGTCAAAGCCTGTCAATATCATTGCGACCCACGCGCCGACAAATCCAGTTGCGCCACGGGGTGCGTTCACCGTTTGGATGGCGAAATGCCCGACGTGGGCGAAATGGCGACGCCGGTAGTCGATTTCCCTCTTGGCGCAACCGAGGATCGCGTCGTCGGCGCACTCGACCTTGAACGCGCACTCACTCAAGGCGAGAAGCATTTTGAGCCGGGCCTTTTGGCCCGTGCCAATCGCGGCTTTCTATACATTGACGAAGTCAATTTGCTCGATGACCATTTGGTCGATTTGCTTTTGGACGTAGCCGCCTCTGGCGAAAATGTAGTTGAGCGTGAAGGCCTCAGTGTGCGCCATCCGGCCCGCTTTGTCTTGATCGGCAGCGGCAACCCGGAAGAAGGCGAGCTGCGACCGCAATTATTGGATCGCTTTGGCTTGTCGGTGGATGTGAAAACCCCAGACGACCTAGCCATGCGCGTCGAAGTGGTGCGCCGACGTGACTCCTTTGACCGCGATAGTGCGGGCTTTGCCGTCCGACAGGCTGAAGGCGAAGCAGCTGTCCGGGAAAAGATTGTCGCGGCACGTGGTCGCCTCAGTGACATTGAAACCCCCGATGCAGCTCTGGAATGGGCGTCGCGCCTGTGTATGGCCGTCGGCGTGGATGGTCTGCGCGGCGAGCTGACCTTGATCCGTGCCGCCCGCGCCGTTGCTGCCCTTGAAGGCGACACTAAAGTCGAAGACCATCATTTACGCGGCATCGCCGTGATGGCCTTGCGCCACCGCCTGCGCCGAAACCCCCTCGATGAAACCGGCTCGTCCACACGGATTGAACGCGCCATGTCAGACCTGTTTGGATCATGACCGCCGAGGCGCAAGCCGAAACTGTGCCCTGCGCCGCTTGGCCGGAAGCCCTGTTGATCGCCACCTTATTTGCAATGGACCCGCATGGCTTGGGCGGTATCTCGATCAGGGGTCGAGGCAGCCCGTTTTTTGAGGCTTGGCTCGAACTTTTGAAAGAGCTTTTGCCAGAAGGCGCGCCCTTACGACGCTGCCCTGTCCAAACAGGGGATGACCGCTTATTGGGTGGCCTCGATCTCGCAAGCAGCCTGGCCATGGGCCAACCTGTCGTCCAGCGCGGCCTATTGAGCGAAGTCGATGGCGGTGTGTTGATTTTGCCCATGGCCGAGCGCTTGAGCTCTGCGACCGCCGCACGGATCGCAGCCGCGTTGGATGAAGGCCAGTTTCAATTGGAGCGCGATGGGCTGACATCGCTTCTGCCTTCGCGTTTTGGCCTCATCCTTTTGGATGAAAGCATCGGCCCAGAAGAATCCCCGCCGTTTGCACTTCTAGAGCGTTGTAGCTTCCGCCTCGATGGTAATGGTTTGGGCCTTGGCGATCTAGCGGGCGATGGGGCAAGCGTTGAGCAAATTCAAAGCGCAAAAATGGCCCTGCCGAGCATCGGGTTGGAACAGGAGTCTCTCGTCGATGCGATCTGTGAGGCGGCACAAGCCTTTGGCCTGAATTCTGCCCGGCCAGCGCTTTTATGTCTGCGCGTCGCTCGCATGATCGCGGCCTTAGACGGCAGGAAAACTGCGACTTTGGCTGATGTGACGTTAGCGGCGCAGTTGGTTCTGGCACCCCAAGCCCTGCAATTACCGCCACCGCCTGCAGAGCCTCAACCCGACGAAGCAGACCAACAAGCTGAAACCCAAAATGAAGCAGAGCAAACCGAAGCAGAAGCGGACCTGACGCCGCCCCCGGATTCTCAAGCTGAATCAGAACCTAAAAGCCCACCTGATCCCAGCGAAGTTCTGGTAGATGCCGTCAAATCTGCCCTGCCCGCCGAATTGATCGCCGCACTGGGGAGCCAAACAAAACCCAATCGCCAAGGACGCGCGAGCGGCAGTGGCGGTGGTACCATGCAGAAGTCACCTCTCAGAGGCAGACCCATTCGCTCTCGCAGTGGCACGTTAAAGCCCGGTGAGCGGCTGAACATCATCGAAACGCTGCGCGCCGCTGCACCTTGGCAGAAGTTGCGCCGTCGTCCGCAAGCTGACGCCGCGCTGGAAGCAGGTAAAAAGCGCATTGAAGTGCGCAAGAGCGACTTCCGCATCCGCTGTTTTGCCCAGCCCAAAGAGGCGACGACTATTCTGGTCGTCGATGCGTCTGGCTCTTCGGCCTTTCAACGTCTTGCCGAAGCCAAAGGCGCGGTGGAGCTGTTATTGGCCCAAGCCTATGTCGACCGCAGCCGCGTGGCCTTGATCGCGTTCCGCAATGAGGCGGCCGAAATCCTATTGCCGCCGACCCGGTCCTTGGCACGGGCGCGTCGACAATTGTCCGACTTGGCAGGCGGGGGCGGCACGCCCTTGGCAGCGGGCATAGATACGGCCCTCATGCTGGCTTTGGCCGAGAAGGCCAAGGGCCGCACGCCGCGCCTTTTGTTCTTGACCGACGGGCGCGGCAATATCGGGCGCGAAGGCAAGGCTGGCCGCGCGGTTGCGATGGCCGATGCGCTTCTGGCGGCGCGCGCCGTCGGGCTGGCTGAGATTGCAGCCGTACACATCGATACCTCGCCCTTCCCGCGCCCCGGTGCCCGCGAATTGGCCGAGGCCATGCGGGCGATTTATGCGCCCCTGCCCTATTTGAACGCGCAAGCCATAAGCGCGATTTGAGGCGCAGTGGACGTTAGGCCAAGCCCCATGTCATAGGGTTCTCTTTTAAGCTTTTGGGGGAAGGCTAATCGATGGCTGTTGGATTTACCACGTTAGACTGGGTGATTTTGGGTGGTTATGTCGCCATCATCGCCTTTGCCGGTCTTTTGGCGACCAATAGCAAAATGGCCAAGGCCAATGATTATTTCTTGGCTGGAAACAAAGTGCCGATCTGGCTGGTTGCCATCTCCGTGCTTTCAACCAGCCAATCGGCCGCGACCTTCTTGGGCGCACCAGATTCAAGTTATCGCGGTGATTTCACCTATTTAGGCAGCAATATTGGGGCGGCGTTGGGCGCGATGATCGTCGCCCTGGTTCTCATGCCGCGCTTTTATGCCATGCAAGCGACGACCGTCTATGAACTCCTTGAAAAGCGCTATGATCGAACGGCGCGACAAGCGGCAGCGGGCATGTATTTGGTAGGACGCGTTCTGGCCAGCGGATCACGCCTCTATCTCGCCGCCATCGCCGTCTCCATGATCATGTTTGGCGATATTGCCCCCAATCATATCGTTCAAGCCTCTCTCCTTTTGTTGGTGTTTGGCCTGATCTTCACCTTCATCGGCGGCCTAAATGCCATCATCTGGAGCGATCTGGTCCAAGTCGCGATCTATGTGACTGCTGCTTTGACCGTGGTGGTGTTCCTTTTGATGAAGATCCCCGCTTCGGGGGTCGAGATTTGGCAAGGGCTGGCCCATACGCCCGAGGGTGCCAATAAATTGCGCTTGATCGACTTCAGTTTGGATTTCAGCGCGCCCTTTTCGTTCTGGGCCCTGATTACCGGGGTGGCGATCCTGAATGCGTGTAACTTTGGCCTCGACCAAGACACCTCCCAGCGCTTACTGGCTTGCAAAGATGCCAAGCAAGGCAATCAGGCCATGTTTGTTTCGGTATTTGCCACGATCCCGGTCGTTCTGATCTTTATGACCATTGGGTCTTTGCTCTATGTCTTTTACCAGCGCCCAGATTTGATGATCCAAGAGGGCAGCCAAGCGGTGATGACCAAGTTTGACGGGCAAGACATCACCGTCTTTATGACGTTTATCCTGACCCAAATGCCACCGGGCCTGCGCGGCTTTGTGACCGTGGGCGTGATCGCAGCTGCTGCCGTCAATTCTGGCCTGATCTCTATGTCATCGGTTTTGGTGCAAGACTTTTACCGGCCTTGGCGCGATAAGCGCGGACCAAAACCTGAGGCGCATTATGTACGGGCAGGCCAATTGGGCATGGTGGTACTGGGTCTTGCCTTGTTTGCGATGTCCATACTGTGTTTCTACTGGCAGCAATATACCGACACCCCACTTTTGACCTTTGTGCTATCGGTCATGACCTTTGCTTACTCAGGCCTGTCGGGCGTCTACATCACGGCAGTCTTCACCAAGCGCGGTTCCACTGCCAGCGTCATAGCCGCCTTGGTGGCAGGCTTCGTTACCATCCTGCTGCAGCAAGCTTATATCGTCGATTATTTCGGCCTTCCGCCCGCTTGGAAGAGCCTCGCCTTCCCGTGGCAATTGTGCATTGGCACGACGGTGGCATTTCTGGTGTGCCAGTTGGGGCAGACGAAAAAGCCTGAGCCTGCCCCGAGTGTAGCGGTTTAAGACCAGAAGCCGACTGCCGCTTTGGTGTCTTTTAAGATCGGCTGGGCAATCGCATTCGCCCGGTCCGCGCCTGCGCGCAGGATCGCATCAATCTCGGCAGGATCTGCCATGAAATTGGCCATCGATGTCATCATGGGCCCAAGGGCCTCTACCGCCAAGTCGGCCAAGCGCGGCTTGAAGACGCCAAAGCCTGCGCCGACAAATTCCGCCACGACCTGTTCTTTGGTTTGACCAGACAAGGCGGCATAGATGCTAACCAGATTATCAACCTCTGGCCGGCCCTTTAGCTCATCGACATGGGATGGCATCGGCAGGGTATCGGTTTTTGCCTTTTTGATCTTCTTGACCAAAAGGTCGACCGAGTCCGTCATATTGATCCGCGAATTATCCGCCGGATCAGACTTAGACATTTTCTTCGACCCGTCTTGCAAATTCATCACGCGCGCCGCTGGGCCGCCGATGATGGGCTCTGGCAAGGGGAAGAAGCCATCAACCTTAAAGTCGGTGTTGAAGCGGGCCGCAATATCGCGAGACAATTCAAGATGCTGCTTCTGATCGTCGCCCACGGGCACATGGGTTGCCTTGTAGGTCAGAATGTCGGCTGCCATCAGAACTGGATAATCAAACAGGCCGACGGAGCTGCGCTCAGCATTCTTGCCAGCTTTATCCTTGAACTGGGTCATACGTTCCAACCAGCCCATGCGCGCGACGCAATTGAGGATCCAAGCCAGCTCTGCATGGGCAGAGACATTCGACTGCACGAAAATGACGGAGCGAACGGGATCCACGCCGGCAGCAAGATAAGCAGCAGCCACTTCGCGGGTTTGAGCGCGCAGCTTTTCTGGGTCTTGCGGTACCGTGATGGCATGCAAGTCAACCACACAATAGATGCAATCGGAGCCGGGCTCGTTCTGCAATTCTACAAAGCGCTTAATCGCGCCCAGATAATTGCCCAAATGCAAATTCGCAGTCGGTTGAACGCCGGAGAAAACCCGCTTCGTCTGTATGTCGGTCATGTCCGTCTTCTTACTCTAAAACTCATCTTGCGTTGAAACGGCAGAGGTGCCTGTTGGCTTTTGTAAGGCCAGCTTGATGTCTGCCATCGTGACGGCCCGTACAAGGAAGGCGATTGCCGCATAAACGATCATACCCAGCAAGCAAACCAATAAAGTCGCCACTTCCTTACCAAATACCAGTCGGGCTTCAAACCAGCCTTCGATGGGCACCCGGTTCAAGGCGGCAAATCCTATGACGGCAGCCATGGTGCAAGTGGCAATGACAATGCGCAAGAACTTGCCAAGCACCCAAGGTTCTGGCCGCCAATTTCGCTCGCGCAACAAAGTCGCCGCCAACAAAAGCGCATTGACCCAGCCCGAAACGCTCGCCGCGATGGCGAGGCCAACATAGCCCTGCAGCTCCATTGCGCGCAGACCAAAGAAGAGCGAGGCCCCCAATCCGATGTTCACCAATACGCTAACTAGCGCGAAATTCATCGGCCTTTTGGTATCGCCACGCGCGAAGAAAGGCGGGGCAAGAATTCGGATCAGCACAAAGGCCGGGACGCCCCAGCCATAGTGAAATAAGGCGTCAGCCGTGGCCCGCGCATCGGCTTCGGTAAACTGACCGCCAGCCCAAAATCCCTGCATCAGGAAAAAGGGTGCTACCACCAAGGCCGCGGCCGCGGGCAGGGTAAAGGCCATCGACAGGACAAAGGCTTCATCCAAAGCCTTGGTATCGTCGCCAGTTTCGGGGCTTGCAACCGCGCGTGCAAGGCGCGGCAAGAGCGCCACTCCAATCGCGACGCCGATCAGGCCCAAAGGCAGTTGAAACAAACGGTCCGCTGCATAGAGCCAGGATTTTGCGCCAACTTCAAAGCTGGAAAGCGATTGGCTGACCAAGACATTGAGGTGGGTCGCACTGCCGGCAATCACAGACGGGACCATCACCGTAACGATGGCTTTGACCTCTGGCGTCAGGCGGGGGACGCGAAATCCGATTTGAACCCCGAGCCGTCGGCATCCGATGTACAGCGCGGTGGCTTGCAAGAACCCCGCGATCGTAATCGCTACGGCAGCATTTATGGCCGCCTGATTGGGATCTTTGACAAAGACGACGGCTGCCAGAATGGTCAGATTTAGCAGGGTGGGCGCGGCGGCAGAAAGGGCAAACTTGCCCGCTGTGTTGAGCACCCCAGAAAACAGCGAGCTCATCGCCATGCCAACGAGGTAGGGCATGGTGATTTGGGTCAAGAGGATGGCAAACTGGAAGGCTTGGGGCTTATCGGCATAACCACCGTGGATCACCAGCATGATCCACGGCATCGTCAATTGCGCCAAGATGGTCACCAATGCGGCGACCAGGGTCAACACCGAGAAAGCTTGGCTTGCCACTTCGGCGGCTTTATCCTTGCCAATCTCGGCCTGGGTTTTGGCATAGAGCGGCACAAAAGCCTGACTAAAGGCCCCTTCAGCCAGGATACGCCGGAACAAGTTCGGGAAGGTTTGCGCCGTCGCGAAAGCATCGCCCACCCAGCCAGCGCCTAAAAGGTTAGAGATCGCACGGTCGCGGGCATAGCCTAAAAGACGGCTCAAAAGGGTGAAACCGGCTTGGACAAGGGTATTGCGGGCAAGCGACATCGACAGATTAGCTCCAGTTGCGTGCACCACTAACCTGTGCGGATGGATTGCGGGAGGGTGGCCGCTGACATTGACCAAATTCAGGCAATTATCTTGCGCAAACAAGGTTTTTTCACCATGGTTGAGGCATGAATATGCCCGCACCAAGTTCATCCACCCCCCTCCCCACCGATATGACGGCGCTGCGCCAGGCGATTGATGCCATTGACGGACAATTGGCGCGCTTGATTGCGCAACGTTCTGGACTGGCGCGGGCGATTGCTGAGGCTAAACGGGCTGCAGGCGATTCAGGTTTTGGCTGGCGACCGGCACGCGAGATCGACATTTTACGTGGGCTTATTGCACACGAACCAGACCTCGACCCAGCCTTAGCCGCTGCTGTATGGCGGGCGCTAATTGCGGCCAATCTTGCCGCCCAAGGTGGGCTGGATGTTGTCACCACGTTGGAAGCAGCCCCTTGGGCCAAGCTCGCTTTTGGGTCGGCCAGCGAGACCCGTATCGTATCGGCCAGCGATGCCTTGATGGCTGCCAAGCAGGGGGCCCGAACCATTGCCTGCCTGCCTTGGCCAGCAGACGCGCAACATTGGTGGGTTGATTTGATGGATGTGAGCCTTGCAGGGGTACATGTCTGCGCGGCCAGCCCACAAATTGCTGCCGATGGTGCGCCGGCTTCTTTGCTGTTGGCCCATCGCGCCCCAGAAGCTTCGGGCGGTGACATCAGTCTGTTAGCTGGCAGCAAGGCGGCCCTAGCCGGCTATGGCGGCACGCGACTGAGCGAGCAGGGCGACTTTGCTCTTATTCAAGTGCCGGGCTTTTTGGACTTTGATGAGCCTTTAGAAGTGGGTGTCCGCCTAATTGGCTGCTTTGCCTTAGCTTAAAGGTCCGGTTTCATAGAAGACATCGGTGAGGTACAGGCCGTCACTGGGGGCCACTGGGCCGCAGCGTTTACGGTCGCGGGCTTCCAGCGCATCGCGAACATCGTCGGGACTCCATTTCCCGCGGCCCACTTCTGACAAGGTCCCCATCATCGAGCGAACTTGGCGGTGCAGGAACGAACGCGCTTGGACGCGCGCTTGTATCTCTGGCCCGAAGACGCCCTCTACCCGATAGAGCTCAAACCGGCTCAATGTCTTGATCGGACTCTTCGCCTGACAATCCGCATCACGGAAGGTGGTAAAGTCATGCGTGCCCAGAAAGTGATTGGCGGCTTCTTGCATGGCATCGACGTCATGGTCCTGCGAGACCCGCCACACCCGCCCCAGCTCCAGCGTCAAAGGCGGGCGACGATCAACCATGCGGAACAAATAGCCGCGGGCTTGCGCGGAGAATCGCGCATGAAAGCTATCGGGAACAGCCTCTGCGGCCCTTATTGCCACCGGGCCATAGTCCCGCATCCAAGCATTCAAAGCCTCTTGTAGACGAAATGATTCCCAAGTCTTGGCCAAGTCGACATGGATCACTTGGCCCGTTGCATGCACACCACGATCTGTTCGCCCAGCGGCATGAGTTCGGCGCAATTCGCCTTCAATCGCCCTGATGGCGCGCTCCACCGTGTCTTGCACGCCTTTGCCATCCGATTGGCTTTGCCAACCGGCGAAATTGGTGCCGTCATATTCTAAGGTCAGTTTCCAGCGCTGCATCAGAAGCGTTTAGCGCAGCATTTAGCCGCTTGCGAACCCCCTCGCTGCGTTGACCTTTTGGCTTGGTCAGCCTAGCGCAGAGAAAAATGAAAATACGGAACTGATGCTCATGAAAACTCCCCGCGCTTTCTTCAAACCCCTCGCCATTGGTGCGCCTGCGCCTTACCGGGATCTGCCAATTAAGGTGGAGCGGATGATCCACTTTGTGCCGCCACACCTCGAAAACGTGCGCGCCAAAGTGCCGGAGATCGCCAAGCGCGTGGATGTTATTTTGGGCAATCTGGAAGACGCTATTCCCGCAGACGCCAAAGAGGCTGCGCGCGCAGGCTTTATCGAGATGGCCCGCGAGACCGATTTTGCAGCTTTAGGCACGGGCCTGTGGACCCGGATCAACTGCCTGAACAGTCCATGGATGCTGGACGATGTGATGGAAATTGTCGCCGCTGTAGGCAACAAACTCGACGTCATCATGGTGCCAAAGGTCGAAGGGCCTTGGGACATTCACTATCTCGATCAATTACTGGCGCAACTTGAAGCCAAAGTGGGGGTCACCCGGCCAATCCAGTTGCACGCCATTTTAGAAACCGCCGAAGGTGTGGCCAATGTGGATGCGATTGCCTTGGCCAGCCCGCGCATGCAGGGGATCAGCCTTGGGCCTGCCGATTTGGCGGCGAGCCGCGCGATGAAAACGACCCGCGTTGGTGGCGGTCATCCGGGCTATCGCGTGGTCGAAGACCCCCATGTTGATGGACGCGCACGGGTCAGTGTTCAACAGGATTTGTGGCATTATACGTTCGCGAAAATGGTCGATGCCTGCCAAACTGCTGGCATTAAACCCTTTTATGGCCCCTTTGGCGATATCAAGGACCTTGAGGCCTGCGAGCAGCAATTCCGCAATGCGTTCATAATGGGCTGTGCCGGGGCTTGGTCGCTGCACCCGGACCAGATTGCTATCGCCAAAAAAGTCTTCAGCCCCGATCCAGCTGAAGTCGCCTTCGCCAAGCGCATCTTAGAGGCCATGCCCGATGGCAGTGGTGTCGCGATGCTGGACGGCAAAATGCAGGATGATGCCACGTGGAAGCAGGCGAAAGTTATGGTGGATAGTGCCACACTGGTCGCTGCCAAAGACCCGGATATGGCAGCGGCTTACGGCTTCTAATTCCGCGTGCCTGTGCGGCGGGCAGGCCTTGCCCGCCACACAGGCGTGCACAGTCCTACCCGAGGGCAACACAGCCAGCCACTTGCCCCAAAGGAAACTTGCCGTCAAATGGCGGCATGCCTGCTACTAATCCCGCGTCAGCCCGCGACTTAATCAAAGACTTAGGTGCCCTATTGGGCGAGGTGATCAAGGATCAACATGGCGATGCCCTGTTTGATGCGATCGAGGCCATACGCGCCGAATCCGTGCGGGAGTATCGCGGCCAAGCCCCGCGTGGCGCGACCGTCAGTCTATTGGATGGCTTAGAACTGGATGAAACCTTGGTTTTCATCCACGGCTTTTGTGTGTTTTCGCAATTAGCTAATCTGGCAGATGATTATGTCAGCCGCACCCAGACTGTCCGCCAAGATCCATTGGCACTCTTGAACACCCGGCCCGATCTGACACTTGAGCATGTCTCAGACGTGCTGGCCAAAATGGTGATTGCCCCCATCCTGACCGCACATCCGACCGAAGTGCGCCGCAAAAGCGTGCTGGACCGGGAAGCAGCCATTTCAGACACACTCGATTCTGGGATCGACCTCGTCGATGGCCGCGATTTGCGCACCGAGCGGCTACGTCGGGAAATCAGGCTCTTGTGGCAAACCCGGGTTCTACGCGGCGAACGTATTGAAGTTGCCGATGAGATTGCCAATGTGGCCAGCGTGCTTGGCCGCTCCTTCCTCAAAGAAATGCCCAATCTCATTCGGCGGCTTGAACGGCGCTTGGGTAAAGAATTGCCGGGCATTTTACGCGTTGGTTCTTGGGTTGGCGGCGACAGAGACGGCAATCCCTTTGTCAACGCCCAAACCTTGACCCATGCGGTGATGTCGCATGCCAGTCTGCTGCTCGGCTCCTTCCTTGAAGAATTGCACCAATTGGGCAGCGAATTGTCCATTTCAACTGAACTTACGGCCGTTTCACCCGATTTAGCACGCCTAGCAGAAGCCGGGCACGATACCTCTCCCCACCGCGCCGATGAGCCGTATCGGCAAGCGATCCGTGGCATTTATGCGCGCCTAGCTGCGACCTATCAGGCGATCACGAAAAAGGCCCCTTCCCGACCGACCGATCTGGAAGCCTTAGCTTATCACGGACCGGGCGAACTGGTTGCGGATTTGGAGATTGTTGGCGGGTCGCTGCGCGCCCATGCGGCGGGCGATATTGCTGATGGTCGTCTGGCTCGACTGATTACGGGCGTAAATGTTTTTGGCTTTCACTTTGCCCAGATGGAATTGCGCCAAAACTCTGATGTGCATGAGCGAACGATTGGTGAATTGTTGGCCGCTGCAGGCATTGAGGCAGATTATGCCAGCCTAACTGAAGAGGCTCGCATTGAGATTTTGCGGGCGCAGTGGCGGTCACCCCGTAATCTGACCACGCCTTATGCGAATTATGGTGCTGAAACGCTGAAAGAGTTGGAAGTGTTTTGGCAGGCTGGTGCCATCCGAACCGCGGTCGGCGGGGAAGTGTTGCGCCGCGTGATCGTTTCAAAGACCGATAGTGTTTCGGATCTGTTAGAAGTGGCCTTACTTCTGAAAGAAGGCGGCCTGTTCGCTTTATCGCCGGACCCAATCCCACAAATTGCCATCGCGCCGTTGTTTGAAACCATTGCAGACTTACAGGCGAGCGAAGCCATTATGCGGACCTGGTTGACTTTGCCTGAAGTGGCTCGCGCGCGGGCTGCATCTAATCCCGTGCAAGAAGTGATGATTGGCTATTCGGATAGCAATAAGGATGGCGGCTATCTGACGGCCAATTGGGAAGTTCGTGGCGCGATTTCGCGATTGGTGGCATTGGGCAAAGAGCTGGGCGTGACCATGCGTTTCTTCCACGGTCGGGGCGGATCGATTGGTCGGGGCGGGGGATCGTCCCGTGATGCTATAGCGGCCCTGCCTGCTGGCAGTATGGAATCGGGCCTGTCGGTGACAGAGCAGGGGGAAGTTATCTCCTCAAAGTATGGCCATCCAGACAGTGCGCGCGTCTCATTAGAAACTTTGGTGGGCGCGAGCTTAGAGGCTGCCCTGCACCCGATAGATCAGGCACAAGAGGACATGCTGCACCGGATCATGCCGCGCTTGAGCGATCTAGCGTTTAAAGCCTATCGCAGCCTTGTGTACGACACCCCTGATTTTGCCCGCTATTTCCACCAATCCACCCCGTTGAAAGAGATTGTGGACCTCAAAATCGGCAGCCGCCCGGCGGCGCGGACCGCGTCGGGGCGCATTGAGGATTTGCGTGCGATTCCTTGGGTGTTCAGCTGGTCGCAAGCGCGCGTCAATTTGCCGGGTTGGTATGGCTTTGGTAGTGCCATTTCTGGCTATCAAGCTGAGTTGGGGGCAAATGCCGCCGCTGAGCTACAGGCGCTTTATCAATCGAGCCCCTATTTCGCCAATCTGGTTTCAAACATCGAAATGGTCATGTCCAAAGCGAATCTGGACATTGCGCGCCGCTATAGCGAACTGGTGGACGATCAAGAGATGGCGAAAGCCATTTTCGCGCGTATCGAAGCCGAATGGCACAAGACACTCAAAGCTTTAGAGCTCGTCACTGGGCGCGTCGAGTTGGTTGGGAATAATCCGGCTTTGGCCCATTCGATCAGCCTGCGTATGCCCTATCTCGACCCGTTAAATCTGTTGCAGGTAAAATTGATTAAGCAGTTGCGCGCCGGCCAAGACGAAGAACAAGCCGAAACCGTCAAAAAGGGGATACAATTGACCATCAATGGCATTTCAGCCGGCCTGCGCAACACGGGCTGAGTTAGTCCTGCTCAATCCGGCCGACCCGAAACGCCCCAAGATCGGCATAAACCGCCTTATCGGCAAAGGCGAAGGCCGCATCATCAACGCGAACATCGGTGCGGCGCAAATGGCGCGACAAAGTTAAGCCTTCCAAGGTGCGGCAGCGCGACAGGGCAACATAGGTCTGGCCATGGGCAAAGGCCCCGCGCCCAAAGTCGACATGGACCGCATCAAACGTTAGGCCCTGCGCCTTATGGACCGTCAGCGCCCAAGCAGGGCGCAGCGGCACTTGTCGGAAAACGCCCACGGCCTTGCGCTGGGGCACGCCTTCTGGATCGGGCTCATAGACATAACGCTCCCAATCGGCAGGCTCGATCTCATGCACCCGGCCACCGATGCGGACGAAGACGGATGTCTTGCCCAGATCAACGACCGTGGCCAACGTGCCATTCACCCAACGCTTGTCGGCATCATTGCGCAAAAGCATGACGCGTGCGCCGACCCGGAGCAGCAGATCGCTATCGGTTGGGAAGATGCGCTCATCAAACTGGCCTTCAACTTTCGCGCCATAGGAGGCTTCGGGCCCCGACAGGCGCGCCATCTCTAAATCATTGATGCGGCGCGCGGCTTCATTGGTGGTGGTCAGCACAATGGCACCATCGCCATCCTTGTCAGAAAAGGGCGGGGGTTCACCCACCACGCGGGAATCTAAGAGTTCGGCGTCTTCCATCGACGGTCGCCCGCGCCGCATGCGATCCAAGAGGCCTAAGAAAGCCGCGTCAGATTGGCGAAACACCTGACACAGTTCAATAGAAGTCCAAGAGAGTGACTTTACCGATGGTGCATCAAAAAAGTACGGCCCGCCAAACCATTGTTCAAGCACGGGCTCATCCTCCCGGCTGACGACTGGCGGCAATTGCGCACTATCGCCGACGCAGAGAAGTCGAACCCCTCCGAAAGGTCTTGGCACGCCGCGATGCAAGCGCATGGACCGATCAATCGCGTCCATCAAGTCGGAACGGACCATGGAAATCTCGTCAATCACCAACAGATCGAGCGCTTTCAGCATGCGGCCTTCGCGGACGCGGCGCACATCTTGCGGCTGGATCATGGCGGGGGGCAGCTTGAACAAGGAATGGATGGTCTGACCACCGGCATTTAAGGCGGCAATGCCCGATGGGGCGACGATGGCGGCCTTCAAATCTGTTTCGTCCATAAAGGCTTTGAGGAAGGTGGTTTTGCCCGTGCCCGCGCGCCCCGTGAGAAATACGCCGCCTTCAGCCTTTTCAATCCGCTCGGCCACTTCCCGGTAAGGCCCGTCATCAAGCGAGAGGGCGGCCGGTTTTGCAGAGCCTTCGATCCGACCATGTCCACCCTGTAGGCGCGCCATGGCCATGGCCCCGTCGGCATCATCGACTTTCGCCACGACGGTGCCATTGCGGATGAGAACAGCCGAAAAGCCGCTTCCGGTGTCGACCAGACGCGCAATACCGCCCCGCAATGCCATTTCTCGCACTGTTTTCACGTGAGACCTTTTCAACCTCTTCCTTCGGAGGGTGCGCCGCCTGCGTCAAGCAGCGGCTGCGCCAATATGTATCGATTAGAAATTCTATCTTGTATGTCGCGCGCCGAAGTCGCACCTGATGTGTTATACGCACGAATAAGAGCGAGGAATAAACATGACTCAAGACGCCCAAGGCCCCGCCATTCGCGCCCAAGGCCGGATTTTTTCCAACATTACTGAGACAATCGGCGCAACCCCATTGGTACGCCTAGACAAGATCGCTGCCAAGTACGGTGTGACGGCAGAGCTTGTGGGCAAGCTTGAATTCTTTAACCCGATTGCTTCAGTCAAGGATCGCATCGGCGTCTCCATGATTGAAGAATTGGAAAGCCGCGGCTTGATTAAGGAAGGCTCTGTCTTGGTTGAGCCAACTTCGGGCAATACTGGCATCGCCTTGGCCTTTGTTGCTGCCCAACGGGGCTATCGCCTGATTTTGGTTATGCCTGAGACCATGTCCTTAGAGCGGCGCAAAATGCTGGCTTTCCTAGGCGCTGAACTGGTCTTGACCCCGGGTGCCGAAGGGATGAAGGGTGCCGTCGCGCGGGCTAAGCAATTGGTCGATGAAACACCGAATGCCTTGATTCCCGGCCAATTTGTGAACCCAGCCAATCCAGCCGTTCACCGTCGCACGACGGCAGAGGAGATTTGGATTGATACCGAAGGCAAAGTGGATGCCTTTGTAGCGGGCGTGGGAACCGGCGGCACCATCACTGGCGTTGGTCAAGTTCTAAAACTACGCCATCCCGGTATTCAGATTGTCGCGGTTGAACCAGCAGGCAGCCCGGTCTTATCGGGTGGCGCACCTGGGCCTCACAAGATTCAAGGCATTGGTGCTGGCTTTATTCCTGAGGTGCTGGATCGGTCGGTGATTGATGAAGTGATTACGGTCACCAACGAAGAGGCCTTTGATTTCAGCCGTGATTTGGCTCAAACCGAGGGCATCCCCGGCGGGATTTCCACAGGGGCCAATTTGGCGGCCGCGATTAAGCTGGGTCAGCGTCCCGAATATGCCGGCAAACGCATCGTCTTCATCGTGCCAAGCTTTGCAGAGCGTTATATCTCGTCGGCCTTGTTTGACGGAATCGGCTAAGCCATCTGGCGGTTCATAGCGTCGTTTTGGCGTTGTGGACCGCCAGTGTCATACTCTTGAGATTGACAAGGCGGCCTCAAACAGCCAGATGTGGCCATGTTTCCATGCAAATCTCCACAAGAAGCCATTGATAGGCTTCAAGACATCCACGCAGCATCCGTTCAGGCCCTGCACGATGCCCTCGCCCGGTTTGTTCAAACCCGGGTTCCCCCCACACCAGAAGAGCGGGCGCGGTTCCGTTATCCTGAAATCCGCGTAACCTATGCACCGGACGGCCCGCCGCCGGTATCTCAGCGGGCTTATGCAAAATTCAACGCGCCGGGCGTCTATACGACCACAGTCACCCATCCAGAACTGTTTACCGAGTATCTGCTTGAGAACCTTGGGCCCCTGGTCAATGAATATGGCGCGACCGTTGAAGTCGGACTGTCAGAGGCTGAGATGCCTTATTCCTATGTCATCGATGGCGTAACCGACCTTGGTGTGGGTGATGTACCGCCTCAAGAATTGGCACGCTGGTTCCCAACCCCGCAACTGACCGCCGTTGGCGACGAAATTGTCGATGGTGAGTTTGAGATCCTCAATGGCCAACCCCGACCGCTTGCTTTGTATGACGGGTTGCGAGTCGATTATTCGCTGAAACGTCTCACCCATTATTCGGGCACAGAGTGGCGCTCCTTCCAGCCTTGGATCCTGTTCACCAATTACGCGCGCTATGTCGACGAATTCGTGCGTTGGGCGATTGACCAGATCCGCCAAGGTGGACGCTATGATTCCCTCATTTGCTCGGGCGGGGTGACGATTGACGCCTCCAATCTGGACGATGATCCCGAGGGGCGCGTCGCGGCCAGCCCTTGGCGGAAGTATCAAATGCCGGCCTATCACCTCACCACCAAGGACGGCCAAGGTATCACCTTAGTCAATATTGGGGTTGGACCATCGAACGCCAAGAATATTACGGACCACTTGGCCGTTCTGCGCCCGCACTGTTGGTTGATGGTTGGCCATTGCGGTGGCCTGCGGCAAAGCCAGCGGATTGGCGATTATGTTTTGGCACATGCCTATTTGCGCAAAGACGAAGTGCTCGACCGCATTTTGCCGGCTGACGTTCCCATTCCGCCAATCGCCGAAGTGCAAATGTCGATCCAACAGGCCGCAATGGAAGTGACGGGCGAAAGTGGCGAAGCCCTTAAACGCCGCCTTCGGACCGGCACTGTGGTGAGCTTTTCGGACCGAAATTGGGAGCTTTATTGGGGCCGTGAACGGCGCTTGATCAATATCTCGCGCTCCATTGGCGTCGATATGGAAAGCTGCATGATCGCCGCGCAAGGCTTTCGCCACCGTGTGCCGTATGGCACCTTACTATGTGTGTCGGATAAGCCGCTGCATGGCGAAATTAAATTGCCCGGCACCGCCAATATCTTTTATGAGCGCGCCATTGGCGAGCATTTGAAGATTGGCATCGCCGCGATTGAAAAGATGCGCCTCGACGGGGTTGTGCTGCACTCCCGCAAGCTCCGCAGCTTTGACGAGCCGCCCTTCCGCTAAGCGCAACATTTAAAACGAATAAAGGGGCCCCGATTGGGGCCCCTTTTGCTTAGTCGTTGTAGCGCAGTCTATTCCGCCGCAGCTTGGCTGGCGCGGCGTTCGACTTCTTCTTTCAAAGCTATTGCCTTGTCTTCGTTGGTCACCGTGGGGACCTTGGAGAAGAAGCGCTTCACCATCTGATCGAGATCATCAATCAAGGTATAAACCGCGGGCACGAAGATCAGGCTCAAGACTGTCGACAGGGTCAGGCCGCCGATCACTGCAATCGCCATCCCGTGACGGAAGGCACCTGCACCCGCGGTCGTCATGGCGGCAGGTATCATGCCGGCGATCATGGCAATCGTGGTCATGATGATGGGTCGCGACCGCTTGCGGGCTGCATCGATCAGCGCCTCATGACGCGGTACGCCGCGATGTTGGGCTTCGATCACAAAGTCGACCAACAGGATCGAGTTTTTGATCACAATCCCGATCAGCATCAACAGACCAATCATCACTGGTAGGGACAGCGGCTCCTTCACCAGACCCAGCGCAATGAACGCACCCGCGGGAGCCAAGAGGATGACGGACAAAATGGTGATTGGGTGCAGGAAGTCTTTAAACAAGAGCACCAGCACACAATAGATCAATAAGATCCCAAGCCCGATAGCGCCTGCAAACTGGCCGAACATGTCGCCTAATTCTTCGGCGTCACCATCCGGCTTCACTTTTACGCCAGGACCTGGATTTTTGTAGAAGTCCTCCTTCTGCAATTCTTCCAAGGCGGGGCCAAGTTGCTTGCCAGCTGCCAAGCCCGACGAGATGGTCACGACGCGCTGACGGTCTTCGCGGGTAATGCGGGCTTCACCACCGCCGAATTGAATGTCGGCAACAGCACTTAACGGCACGGTTTCACCCGTGGCTGTGTTCACCCGTAAGGCACCAATGGCTTCAATATCCGCCCGGTTTTCCCGTGCCAACCGGACCAGAATCGGGATCTGACGCTCACCGGCATTAAACTTAGCGAGGTTAAGCTCAATATCGCCTGTTGTTGCCAAGCGTGACGCGTTTGCAATTTCAGCAATCGAGACACCAAGACGGGCAGCCTCTTCTCGTTTCGGCATGATATGCAACTCAGGGCGGGTCAAGTCAGCCGAAGAACGCAGGTCGACGGCCCAAGGCTTCTTCCGCATCTCGTTCATGACACGTTGGGTCGCTGCCGCGAGCGCGTCTGGATCATCCGACGTCAGATTGATGGAAAGGCCACCAGAGCCCCAGCCGCCGCCGAAGCGTGCGCGAATGCCAGGCACTTTGCCAACGGACTTACGAAGCTCGCCTTCATAGTCTTGTTGGGAGATCTCGCGCTCTTTGCGCTCAACCAGCGAGATGAAGTAGGTGGAGCCTGTTAGGTCGCCATTGACGCTTTGCACAACGGATTTGGTCTCAGGACGATCCATAACGATGCCTGCAACTTCGCGGGCACGCGCATCGGCCTCGTCAGGCGAGAGGCCCGGCGGCAAGTCGATCCGCATTTGCACAAAGCCTTGGTCAATCGTAGGCGTGAACGTCTTCGGTGCCAAGCCCAACATCAAAACGGACACGATCATCACCGCAACGCCGACGCCAACCGTTTTCCAGCGGTTCCGCAAGGCGAGTTCAAGGAAAGCGATATAGCGCTTACCCGCTTCGCCTTCATGTTCTGGCGGGGAACGCGTCAAAATGAAGGCTGCAAGAAGTGGCGTGATCAAACGGGCGACCAAGAGCGAGAACAGCACAGCCACCGCAACGGTCAGGCCGAAACTTTTGAAGAATTGTCCGACGATGCCTGTCATAAACGAAACCGGCGCAAATACGGCAACAATCGTCGCCGTCGTGGCGACCACCGCCAGACCAATCTCGTCGGCTGCTTCTAAGGCGGCCGAATAGGGCGATTTGCCCATCCGGATGTGGCGGATGATATTCTCGATTTCCACGATCGCATCGTCGACCAAGATACCGGCCACAAGCGCCAGCGCCAGGAGGGTCACATCATTCAAAGTAAAGCCCAACAGGCTCATGACCCAGAAAGTTGGAATGGTCGACATCGGGATGGCGATAGCGGCCAAGAAGGTCGCTCGCCCATCCTTGATGACAAAGGTCACTATCCCCAGAATAACCGTTCCGATGGAGAGAAGCACCGTCTTGGAAATGTGGACACCTGTTGTGGTTTCAAGGACCCAAGCCAAGCCAACCAGACTTATGCCGATAATGGCTGCGGCAGCGATAACCGGCCGCCAGCCACCGAGGAAGACTGCCACCACCAAGGTTGCCAAAAGCGCACCTTCAAACAAGGTCTCCATCGACATGTCGAAGCTCTCTTGGACATAGTCGGTTGGCGTGAACACGGGCTCAATGACCAAGTTCGGATAGGCTTTGCGTAATTCTTCGATCTTGAGTTTGACAGCTTCATAGGCTTTCAAAGAACTGGCGGTCTTTGAGCGTAAGACTTGAAACATGACGACGGGCTGGTCGTTGAAGCGGCCAATGCCACGCACTTCGCTCGACCCATCGCGCACATCAGCGATGTCAGAGAGGCGGACGACGCGGCCACCATTTAGCACGATGGGCGTATTGCGAAGTTCCTCGACCGTCTTGGCAGAGCCCAAAGCACGGATGGTTTGTTCACCCGCACCAGACTCCGACTTTCCGGCTGGCAAATCGATATTCTGATTACGCAATGCACGGCTAACCTGTGAGGCCGTTGCGCCAAAGGCGGTTAAGCGTGCGGGGTCCAAATCGACGGTGATTTGACGGCTAGCACCGCCCCAGCGCTCAACCCGGCCAACGCCTTTAACCGCCAGCAATTGGCGGTTAAACTCGCGGTCGATCAACCAAGAAATGTCTTCAGCGGGCATATCAGGGCCGCGCACCGAATAGATCGCCAAGGGCTCTTGGTCGTTAAAATCGATCCGGGCGACTTGCGGCTCGTTAATGCCATCGGGGAGGTCTGAGCGGATTTGCGAAACAGCTGCGCGCGCATCGTCAACCGCTTTGGAGATGTCGGTGCCGATTTGTAACTCAACGAAAGTTGTCGAACCGCCTGTGACCAAAGTGGTCGTCATTTTCTTGACGCCCTCGATGGAGGCCAAGGCCCCTTCGACCTTGGTCGCAATCTGGTTTTCAAGCTCGCTTGGTGCCGCACCTTGCAGGCCCACCGACACCGTAAAGGCCGGGAACTCAATATCAGGATTTGAGTTAATCGGGAGCTTGAAGAAAGCGCCAATGCCCATGATCGTGAGCATGAAGAATAAGAGGATGGGTGCGATTGGGTTTTTAATGGCCCAAGAGGAAATATTGCGCATGACGACTTACCTCACTTCTTGGGGGGAGTTGCAGGTTGAGCGGGGGCGGTAGCTTTAGCATTAGGTTTGACTGGATTGATCTTTTCGCCTTCCGCCAAGAAGGCGGAACCGGCGGTGACAACCAATGATCCAGCCGGTGGGCCACTGATCAGTTCGACCAAGGAACCTTCGCGAGCACCAAGCGTGACTTTGACTTTTGTGACCGAATTGTCGCTGCGGAGCACGAAGACCGAAGCCCCTTCACGTCCATAAACCAGCGCCGCTGCTGGGACAGCGGCAACACCGCGTGGCTGCGACGAAGCGTTACCGGTCAAAAAGACACCGGACTTTACAGCAGGATTGGGTGCAAGCGTAAAGCGAGCCAGACCTGTACGGCGTTGCGGGTCAATTTGGGCCGGCAGGCGTCGCAATGAACCCGTTACCATTGAGCCATCCGGTGCGGTGAATTCTGCAGCCATGCCAAGGCTCAAGCGGCTGATTTCGGACTCTGGTACTTCGGCCGCGACTTCCAAGGCATCATTGGCAACAATGACGAACATCGGCTGGCCGGTAGATCCAGCGATTTCACCGACATTGACCGAGCGCGAGATGACTTGGCCACCGACTGGGGCACTAATCACACCGTTATTTTGGCGTGAATTGGATTGCGATTGCTGGGCGATGGCAACGTCGAGATCGGCGCGGGCGGCACCAACGCGGGCTGCTGCTTGGGCAACGGCCTGACGGCGTCCGTCCAGAAGGGCATTGATGTCGCCTTTTTGCGTGCGCAGGCGGGCTTCAGCAGCACGTGCAGCCGCACGGCGTCCCTCCAATTGCTCAACCGATAAAGCGCCGTCGCCCTTAATTGACAGGGCACGCTGATATTCGGCTTCTGCTTGTTCATAAGCAATTTGCGCGGACGCCGTGTCGAGCGCGCTTTCCCGAGGACCGGTCTCGGCCCGGGTCAAATTCTGCCGTGCTGCGGTCAGGCCAACTTCGGCCTCCGCCAAAGAGGTACGGGCGCGACGGACTTGCGCGGCCAAAAGCTCGCTATCGGCATTGACTTGACGACCATCGAGCCGGGCCAAAGCTTGTCCTGCGACGACACGGTCGCCTGCATCGGCCATGATTTGAATGACACGTGCGCCCGATGAGGTTGGAAAGACGCGCGCTTCTTGGACGGCTTGAACTTGCCCTGCGACCACCAGGCGGCCAGTGAAGTTTTTGACTTCCACCGGCGCGACCGAAACCGCTTGCGGCATGCGACCGCCTTCTTTGGCCTTGGCGTCAGCGCCTGCCTTTTTCGTGTCCTCGGCTTTTTTTGCGTCACCTGAGTTACCGCACGCGGACAGGCCCAGCGTGGTGGCAAGAATAAGCGCCAAGGAAACGGCTTGGATTTTACGCGTCATTAGAAGCTCCAATCGGCTTTTTCGCCGAGTTTTTGGTAGGGGAGGGAATTTGGATTGGGGTGGAAGCCGGATTGAGATAGCGCAGAACTAAATTCTTCAGCGCTTGGCCGGCCTCTTCGGCAGTAAAGTCATTCATAAAGGTCATACGCAAACCCAAACCATCTGCTGCGGCCATCAAAACCGCTGACGCTTCTGCAGGGTCCAAAGTCGGCTCCACATGACCCAATTCTTGGCCAGCCCGAAGCAAAGCCGTGATTTCCGTACGAATTTTGCTTTCCGCTTCACGCGCAACGGCCGCGAACTTGGGATTACGCACCGCTTCGGCCATCAGTTCGGCAGCAAACGCGGCACGATTGGGCTCAGCATAAGCTTCAGTAAATTTTTCGCACAGCTCAGACAGGGCAACCAGAAAGTTGTCGGAAGCACGTACTTCATCAAAAGCCAAAGTAGCTGTGCGTCGTTCGTCGTCAGCCATGGCGGCAATGATCGACTCTTTGGAGGGGAAATAGCGATAGAGGCCGCCGGGGCTAATGCTGGCCTCGGTGCAAATCTGATCCATGGACGTCGCATGGAATCCGCGGCGCTCAAAGCACGCTTGAGCTGCGTCCAAGATCTCTCGACGTCTAATCTCAGCTTTCAACGGGTTGACGGTGCGCGACATAAGTCCTATTCCGATAGCGAACGTTCGTTCGCATTATGCGGCCTTGCTCCCGAGGTCAAGCGGTCGAGCGAAAAAACATCATTATGTGGAGACAGCATGTCTACGTCGGCACTTGGAGTTCAGATGTCATCCAACAAGAAAAATCTTCGCCGACTTGGCCTCAGCAGCGGTTTGTCAATCCTGATTTTATTGGGTGGTTGCGCAACCGGTGGGTCGGTCGGGTTTCCAGGCATGGGCGCGCCCAAGGTCAAAAATCCGGTCAACACCTTACCTGATGCGTTTCGCGATCTGCCGCCCGCCCCTGCCGGCGAAAGTGCGGCCTGGTGGTCGCAGTTTGCTGATCCGGTCTTGGACAAGCTGGTGCGCGAAGCCTTGAACGAAGGCATCTCGGTCCAATTGGCCAACCAGCGCTTGATTGAAGCCCGCAATAATGGACGCGCCACCATCGCAGGCTTTGCCCCACGCCTGACAGCTTCTGGTGTCGCCGATACCGATTATGCCATGGGTGACACCAAGCTGACCTCTGCGACTGGCGCGGCCGTGGATCAGCAGACAACTGGCACAGCGGCTCTACGCGCAACATGGGAGGTGCCCTTGTTTGGGCGCTTTGGGTCTGCTGTTTCTGGCGCGAAAGCAAATGAAGCTGGGGCACGCGCCTCACTCGAAGCTGCCAAGATTGCGATCATTGCCGATCTAGCAGCGGCCTATATTGATTTGCGTAACGCTCAACAAAGCTTGGCCTATTTGCAAGAAGACTTAGCGCGCGCCGATGCATTGGCCGCAATTGCTGAAGCCCGTGAATCTGCTGGCCTGATTTCCTTGGCGGATAAGGGCCTTTCCCAAGGCCAAGCAGCCCAGATTCGCCAGCGCGTGCCCGACGCTGAACTGCGGGTTCGTGGTGCGCTAGACCGGATTGCGATTCTGCGCGGTGTGGTTCCGGGCTCTCTTGATCAGACATTAGCTCCTGTACAGAATTTTGCCTTCCGCTCTGAGGCACCCCTCGTCGATGCTGTCCCGGCCAATTTCGTGCGCCGCAGACTGGATGTGGCCCGGGCCGAGCAAGATGCCGTGCTGCAAGCAGCTGGCGTTGGAATTGCGCGTGCCGATCTTTATCCCAGCCTTTCGATCGTGGGGACGATCACCAGTCTCTCGTCCTTGGCCGGTAACCCGTTGGCGCAAACCATTCAGCGCGGCAACACAAGCCCCGCGATTTCGATCCCCTTGTTTGACTTCGGGCAAAGACGCGCCAGCCTAAAAACCGCCGACGCGCGTTTCCAGCAAGCTCTTCTGTCCTATCGCTCCACCACGTTGAATGCGATTGCGGAAGGACAAAACGCTTTGTCCGCTTATGGGCAGGCGCAAGCACGCGCGAAAGCTGGGGTCGATGGGGAGCGTGCGGCTCAGGTCCGGTTTGATGCGACACAGGCAAGTTTCAACGTCGGGCTTGCTTCGTTCAAGGACCGATTAGAGGCCGAAAGTGCACTCGCTAGTGCGCGGCAGGCACGCCTAGCCAATCAGGCCCAATTAAGTGATGCGGCGATTGGCCTTTATCGCACCTTTGCCGGTTCACCCGGCATTTAGAGTGACTGCTCGGCAGACAGCCGCTTCACCAGTCGCTCCATAAATGCACAGCCGGCTGCGAGCTGAGAGATTTCGATGAACTCATCGGCTTGGTGAGCTTGTAGGATCGAGCCTGGACCACAGATGACGGTCGATAGACCGCCGCCTTGGAATATGCCGCCTTCAGTCGCATAAGCGACGGCGCGCGTTGTGTTGTCACCCGTCAAGGCCCGCGCCAAAGCTTCTGCCGCGCCGTGTGTCTCTGGGGCCATAGCTGGCGAAAGTGAGCGGCGCGCCATACGTGCCCCACCTTCGGGGGCCCGCGCCTTGATGGAGGCATCAACTTCTGCCACCCAAGCCGCCACCCGGGCTTCATGGACATGTGGATCATCGCCCACTTCAAAGCGCATGTCCCAAGTTATGTTGCACGACTGGGCGAGGATGTTGGAAGCCGTGCCGCCGTCAATCAGACCGATGGTGAGGGTCGTGCCCGGTGGTTCAAACGGGCTATGTGCTGGGGCATTGGCGCGGACTTCTTCCGCCAAAGCGCGAAGATTTGCCAAAAGGGGCACCGCTTCCATAATGGCAGAGACCCCTTGTTGAACTTGGCTGGAGTGAGCAGCGCGGCCGGTTATTTCAATCTGAAAGGTCGACAAGCCCTTTTGCCCTGACACCACACCCATATCGCTTGGCTCGCCAATGATAACGGCTTCGGGCTTTACATAATGCTGGTTGAGCACCTCAACCAAGGAAGGCGCACCCAGACAGCCAATTTCTTCATCATAAGACAGGGCAATATGAATGGGCGCGGTCAGATTCGCCTTGGCCATAGTAGGCGCAAAAGCCAGCGCGCACGCGGCAAATCCCTTCATGTCGCAAGTCCCGCGACCATACAATCGGCCATCACGCTCGGTTAAAACCCACGGATCGGTGGCCCAATCCTGTCCGTCGACGGGGACAACATCGGTATGCCCTGACAAAACAACCCCGCCCTGTGCATCCAACGGCCCAAAGCTGATGATCAGATTCGTCTTGGTGCCATCTGCATTAGGAACCCGTCGCAGATGCGGCTTTAATGGCGCAACATGGGCTTCAACCCATTCAATTAGCGGCAAATTTGAATTCCGAGACGTGGTATCAAATCCCACCAGCTGGGTCAGAATCTCAATCGTATCGGTCAGGCTTTGGGTTCGGGTCATGCGAAGCATTGTGCCATGGTCGCAGCGTTTAGGCCAATTCTTTCGTTCGTTAAGTTGATTTCAAGATATAAACATGTATTTATATCCCCGAAATCGCATCCTGGAGTAGACCATTGGCCCGAGCGTCATATCTTTTTACATCTGAAAGCGTTTCTGAAGGACATCCAGACAAAGTCTGTGACCGGATTTCAGACGAAGTTGTAGACCTGTATTTCCGTCACACCATTGCCGAAGGGTTAGACCCTTGGGCCTTGCGCTGCGCGGCCGAGACCTTGGCGACCACCAATCGGGTGGTCATCGCTGGGGAATTCCGCGGCACCGACACCGTCACCGAAGACTTGATTGCTCATACAGCGCGTATGGCCATCAAGGACATTGGCTATGCGCAAGACGGCTTCCATTGGCAATATGCCGATATTGAAGTGCTGCTGCACGGCCAGTCCGAACATATTGCCATGGGCGTTGACGCCAGCGGCAATAAGGAAGAAGGCGCGGGTGATCAGGGCATCATGTTTGGCTATGCCACCAATGAAACCCCAGAGCTCATGCCAGCCCCTATTCAATTCAGTCATAAGATTCTGAAGGATCTGGCCGATGCGCGCAAAAGTGGCGTGCTGGCCATGCTAGGCCCTGATGCGAAAAGCCAGGTCACGGCGCGCTATGAAAATGGCAAGCCGGTGGCGGCAACGTCGATCGTTCTATCGACCCAGCACCTCGACGAAAGCCTGACAAGCGAAGATATTCGCGCCATTGTGGAGCCTTATATCCGCAATGCTTTAGGCGAAATTCTGCCAATCGACCGCGATTGCGTCTGGCATATTAACCCAACTGGCAAGTTCGTGGTTGGTGGTCCTGATGGCGATTGCGGCCTGACCGGTCGTAAGATTATTGTCGACACCTATGGCGGCGCGGCCCCTCATGGTGGCGGCGCATTCTCAGGTAAAGACCCCACGAAAGTGGATCGGTCTGCCGCCTATGCCGCGCGCTATTTGGCGAAGAACGTTGTAGCAGCCGGTCTGGCTGACCGCTGCACGATACAGCTTTCTTATGCCATTGGCGTGGCAGAGCCTTTGTCTATTTACGCCAATTGCGATGGAACAGAGCGCTGCGATCTTGATAAGCTGGAAGCACGCCTGCCACAGTTGATGAAGCTGACCCCACGCGGCATTCGCGGCCATTTGGACTTGAACAAGCCAATCTATGCCCGCACCTCTGCCTATGGCCATTTCGGTCGGGCACCGGAAGCCGATGGCGGCTTCTCGTGGGAAAAGACGAATTTGATCGATGGCCTCAAAGACTTGCTCTCGTAGGTCACGCACCCAGAAACGAAAAAAGGCTGTCAGGACGAAGCTGACAGCCTTTTTTTATGGCCGATCCGCAGGTTTAGCCCGCGATATATTGTGCGCCATTGATGGTCAGCGTTGATCCATTGATAAAGCCTGGATCCTCCACCAAGAATAAAACAGCGCGCGCGATCTCTTCACTTTCGCCCAATCGACCGCAGGGAATGCCTGCTTTCACCTTTGCCAGCGCATCTGGATGCATGGCGGAAACCATCTCTGTCGCAATATAGCCCGGCGCGACGCAATTGACGGTCACGCCCTTTGCGGCACCTTCTTGCGCCAAGGCTTTGGTAAAGCCGATCACGCCAGCCTTGGCAGCCGAGTAATTGACCTGACCAACTTGGCCTTTCTGACCGTTGATGGACGAGATATTGATAATGCGACCATAGCCACGCTCCCGCATGCCATTGATCACAGGACGGGTGCAGTTGAACAGGCTGTCGAGGTCGACATTAATCACGCCGCGCCATTGCTCTGGCGACATTTTGTGAAAGAAGCCGTCCTTGGTGATGCCTGCATTGTTGACCAGAACGTCGACCGGGCCGAGATCAGCTTCAATTTTTGCCATGGCAGCAGCGCATGCTTCATAGTCACCAACATCAAATTTATAAGTAGCAATTCCCGTTTCCGCTGAAAACGCTGCGGCCGCCTCATCATTACCGCCATAATTGGCAGCCACTGCATATCCTGCATCGCGCAAAGCGATTGAAATGGCCGCGCCAATGCCGCGCGATCCGCCAGTAACAACTGCAACTTTATTCATGTTTTCCTCACCCACCTTAATGTGTTTGTTTTGCTGCCACCCTAACCAAACTGCATCCGCTTGGAAGTTGTTTTTATGTCGCACTGCAGTCTAATGTGATCGGCCACCACCTTTCGGACTTTTGTTAGAAACTAGAAGCCATGCTCAAGACCTCCCGTCGTCAAATTTTAGTGGGCTTAGGCCTTACGGGTTCGCTGTACCTGCCCGAGGCCGCCATAGCTAAAGGCGGTCGTGTCTTGAAAGCTGGGGCAGTGGCAACAGCAGATACGCCTTCGGCAGAAATTGGCGCGCAAATCCTTGAGGCTGGCGGGAATGCGGTCGATGCCGCCGTCGCCATCGGCTTTGCGCTTGCCGTCAGCTATCCCGAAGCGGGTAATATTGGCGGCGGCGGCTTCATGACCCTTGTCATTCGAGGCCAACCCTATTTCCTCGACTATCGTGAGACAGCGCCCGCCAAAGCCAAGGCCGATATGTATTTGAATGCAGAAGGCGATGTTCGGCCCGGCAGCACAGTGATTGGCAATTTGGCAGCGGGAACGCCGGGGACGGTAGCCGGCCTTTATGCCGCCCATCGCCGGTTTGGAAGATTGCCTTGGGCCCAGGTTGTTGGGCCCGCCATTGGCTTGGCGCGGGAAGGGTTCATCCCGCCAGCTCAAATGATCCGCATCTATCAAGAAGCCTTTGCGGAGCTGGGACGTGATACGAATTTGGGCAGCTATTTTGGCCCAATGACGGAGGGTAAGGTCTTTACCCAACCAGATCTTGCCAACACACTTGAAGCGATTGCCCAACGCGGCCCCTCAGCCTTCTATCAAGGCCGCGTCGCCACCCAAATCGTGGCACAAATGAGCCGTGGCGTCGAGAAAGGGCTAATCAGCCTATCTGACCTTGAAGCCTATCGCCCGGTTTGGCGTACAGCGCTAACCTCCAAATGGCGTGGCTATGATGTTGTTAGTGCACCGCCGCCTAGCTCCGGTGGCATTGCTCTCCTGCAATTGCTGGGTATGAAGGAAGCGCGATCGGATTTGTTTGCAGGCGTTGCGCACAATTCCGCGCAATACATCCATTTACTGGCGGAATTGGAAAAGCGCGTGTTCGCAGATCGCGCTGTTTATTTGGGTGATCCTGATTTTATCCAAGTGCCCGTCGCGCGTTTGTTGGCAGCAGACTATATCAAGACGCGGGCAAAAGGCGTGCAGACAGAGTTTCCATCGCCAACTGAGCAAATTCGCCCCGGCCTTGAGATGCCACAGACGACGCATTACTCCGTCGTGGATGCAGACGGCAATGCGGTTTCAAACACCTACACGCTGAATGGCTGGTATGGCTCAGGCGTGGTGGTTGAGGGCGCGGGCTTTCTTCTCAATAATGAAATGGATGACTTTTCAGCAAAGCCCGGTGTTGCCAATCAGTATGGCGTGGTCGGCGGCGATGCCAATGCAATCCAGCCCTTCAAACGCCCCCTTTCATCAATGACGCCAACCATCCTCATGAAGAATGGGGTGCCTGCCATGATATTGGGCTCGCCTGGGGGGTCGCGGATCATTACGACCGTTTTCCAAGTGCTGCTAAATGCGCTCGACTATAAAATGCCTTTGAAAGCTGCAGTAGATGCCCCGCGTTATCACCACCAGCTTCTGCCGGAAAACACGCTCTACACCGAACCCTATGCGCCAGCACCTGCAGACCTGAAGCAGGAGCTGGAGCGCCGCAATTATCGGATTGAGGCGCAGAACTATAATGGGGACATTGCAGCCATTCAGGTCACAAACGGTCAGCCCCTTGTTGCACCTGATCCACGTGCACGTGGCGCCGCGCGGGTCACACGACCCTAGATCATCAGTTTAACGTGCCGCGCTCCTTTGAAGTTGGAGCAGCTCAGCCAGTTCTTTGGCTTGGTTGATTGCCGCAATAACACCATCGTCAGTCTCAATTTCAAACAGACGTTTTAGCATCCGCGACAGCACCATCGCATCGCTGGGCGCTAGCGGGCCCAAGCATTGCATAGCGGTGCGCATGACGCGCAAGACCGGCTCACTGGGGAGTTGGGGCAAGACACCGTCTCGCGCGCCTTTGCCAGAGCCGGATTTAGGGCGGTGGTTATCATTGATCGTGGTCGCAAGGGAAAAGATGGTCATGTCAAGTTCCAGAAACAAATAGACTAAGGCTAGATTGAAGCTGCAAGAGCTTTGCCGTGCTGGTCATGGTGGCAAATTGAGGGACGAGGCGCATAGCCGCATAAGCAATTGAGAGCGATGACTCAATAGATTCTAAGGCACCGTGCGATACGGCATCTGCAACCAAGGTCACAGCGACACCCAAGTCTGCTGCTGCGACCGCAGTTGACAGACAATACGGGACCAAAGAGCGACCAATCAGAATAATTTCCTCTGTCCCACTCATGACCAAGAAGTCACGAAGCGCAGAGGACGACAGAGCAGATGGCCCCCGGCATTGAAAGACCGGCTCTTCGGGCTCGGGTCGCAGACAGGCTATTGGATTTGGGTCCCGATCTTGGCGATACACATGGATAATCTGCCAGCCCTGCTGACGAGCCGCAGTCAGGATCAGAGCACTATTATGAATGCAGGTTCGCCAAGAGGCAGGTTCCTCCGACACGTGTCCGTCAACGACGAGATCGCTACAGATTAGAAGGGGAGGTGCTTGGTTTTTGGGGCCCGGATACGCAAAACTGTGGGAATACATGGTTAGGCTTGCCTTGCTGTTCGCAATGGAATCAATCTGTTGTTGGAGTGGTCCAGCACGCCGGGATGGTCCCACTCGCCTTCTGGCCGCAAGAGAATCATGGGGTCAGAATTCACGTGAATCGCATCGGAGCGTTTGGGAATGAATTTTTCGACCTCAACATATTCATGGTCTGAAAAGGCCAGGGTCGGGCGTTCCGGTCTTGGAGTCACGCCACAAGCGCGCTGCCAGAGGCCAACGATTGACGGCTCAACATGACCAAGGGCATGGCCATAGCCCTTTTGGGCACCCAGTTCGAACGACGCATCTAAAAGAGCGGCACCTAAGCCTGACTTGCGATAGCGCGGAAGCACGGCCACCCGCTCAACTTTGAAGAATTGCGCAAACCAGCGCAGCCGGACACAGCCAACTGGCTCTCCATTCAGTCGAGCAATCAGGTGCGTCGCGCCTGCAAAATCATTACCGTCTATCTCTTCGTGATACGGGCAAGATTGCTCGTGCATATAGGCAATCGCTCGCAACGAAATCACTTGCATGATTTCATCGAGGCGATGAGCAACACTTATTTCCCATTTAGGCCCATTACTCGGCACAAGCCTTTTTGGAGCACTAGTTGTCCCAATCATGCGGCACCTCTGGTTTGCAAGAAAAGAGCTTCAGCTTTCTGGTGGGAGGGCATTCTTAAGGTGCCAATTTTGCTACCCTCCACCACGGTCAAGTTCATGCGCTCTTTAAGAAGTCTTGCACCATCATCAGTGACCGCGCGCATGTACCAGTCTGCTGTCGGGATGATATGTAGGGAAATGAACATACCCAGGTTCACCAGAAGGCGAGCCGCCTCATGTCGCGTGACCGCAATCCCCCAACCGAAAATCCCGGCCGGCTCCTCTTCATAGGAGCAAACATGGGCTGGATCGGGGCTAATTGCAGTGAATGTATCATCCAGAACGGCCTGATTGCCAGCGATCGTGAGGGGCACCACACCCAAAAGGCCGCAAATCGGGCTTGAATCCTCGGGGTCGGGTTCGGCGTTAAGCCCGGCATAGGTGACACCTAGAAGGCCGAGCTTGGTGCGATTATAGACCCAAGCCATGGTTGTAAGGCTGGCGAGCGGCTCTCCAACCAAGCCAACAGCCAACGAACGTGCCTCAATCAAGCGGGAACCTGAAAGGGCATGGACGTGAAAGTCAGCGGCCGCACACGCAATACGCTCAAGGGTCGTGCGCCCCTGCATAGGACCTCGGACTTCGAGATTGGTGCGCGTGAAGCTTTGCGGCATAGAATTTTACCTAACAGCCCTTCTAGCGATCCTATTGGCAAGCCCGTCGCTTCGTGGCCGCCGCTTCGTGACAGTCGCTTCCTGTGAGGCCATTTGCGGCCCTAATTCTCGACCTGTGGTTCTATTGGGTCATAGGCGGATAGTTACTCAGCAAAAAAAGCTTGGGGAGCCAGAATAATTGCAATAGAGTGATCGCTTACTTGAGGGGACCCTACTTGAAGGAAGTCGTCCGCCACCGATCAGATCTGTCTGATCTACACGTTTTTTATGCAGTCGCAGTCTGCGGCGGGCTAAACGCGGCCGCGCGTAGCCTCCGGGTTGACCCTTCAACAGTCTCACGAGCTCTCGATCAATTGGAAGCCCGGCTGAATACCCGATTGGTCCGGCGAACCGCGCACGGTGTCGTACTGACGAAGGCAGGGGAAACGGCTTTGGCGCGGGTGCGTACCATCGAGCGCCAGATTGAGGAGATGGAGCGGGAAGTCTTTGATTCCGAAGCAACCTCTCCCGTAGGCGGTGTAACATTGTCCTGCTCAGACGGTGTTGGTGCCTATCTGTTGACCCCGGCGCTGACTCACTTATTGCGGGAGAATCCTAAGTTAGATGTGCGGTTGGATTGTGGGTTTGGGCCCAATAATCCCATGGAAGCGGATGCAGAAATTACTCTTGTTTTCAATGCTGAACCTATTCCAGGCTATGTATCGAAGCCCGTAGCCTATTTCCATTATGCCCTATTTGGGACGCGGGCTTTCTTTGAGTTATACGGCATGCCCGACAGCCTTGAAGACGCACTTCGACATCCTTTCTTGCACCATACGGCACAGAAAATGACTGAAAATATGCCGCGGAAAATTCCGGCGTTTCAGGATTTGGCGCGCAGACGGGTCGAAACCAATTCAAGCGCCGCCATTGTTGAGGGTGTTTTGGCCGGGATTGGATTGGCTGGCATGCCAAGTGTTCTGGCTTCGATTTATCCAGAATTGGTCATGGTGGGTGAGGCGGTAGAGCCATTAGAGTTAAGCCTCGTTTATCATCGGGACATTGAACGAATTCCTCGGATCAAAGTTGTCCTAAAGTGGTTAGAGGCGGTCTTTGACCAAAAAACCAAGCCTTGGTACCGCAGGGAATTCGTACCACCCAATGAGTTTGCACCTTTTCTGGGGGGGCAAACGCCTAACCTGCCGCTCGGGGCAGGCAAAGTTACCGAGAGGGTACCTGCACAAACACAGGTGCCAAAACGTCGTATCGCCACAAGTGGTGCTTAAGTTTGTAGTAATGGAGTATGTGAAGTGTCCGGAAAAGAGAACGTAAACCCCCGCAAGGCCGATGACCTCGATCATTTTGTTGCTCAGCGGGTTCGTCGACAACGTGATGCCGTCGATATGACTCAAGACCAACTTGCCCAAGCACTGGGCATTTCGTTCCAACAGCTTCAGAAATATGAGCGTGGCGTCAATCGGATTTCCGCGTCGCGCTTGTTTCAAATTTCGTGTGTTTTGGGTGTAGGGCCTGAGTATTTCTACGAGGGCGTTGATTGCTCTCAATATGGCTTAACCCCAAAGTCTGAGCGCGCTGAGGGTCCACAGTCGTCCATTCTCAGCCTGATCGCACAAAACCCAGATGCGACAGATCTGGTCATCGCATTCGCCGCGATTAAATCCTCCAAGCAGCGCCAGAAGGCGATCGACTTGGTAAAGTTGCTGGCAGACTGAACGCGTCGCCGTGGCGTTTAGGACAGAAGTGTCCTATCGCCACTGGCGGGGCTAGACACAACCTTGGCGTGACATCATATTGAGCCCTATTGTATAGGGAGCAATTATGTTGCGTGAGTTTCCAGAGTCCTCATATTCGAAGAAGCCAGTCTCGATAGGTCGTGTTCTTCCCCTTGTCGCTGCGGTCATGGCGGTAGGTGGTCTTACTTTTTGGTTTGTGAAGCCAAAGCCTGATGTTCGCTATGCGCGTGTTACAACCAGGATTCTGGATCAGGCGCAGCCGGGTTCCAAAGTGGTGACGAAGTTGGATCGCGGCGCAAAGGTCAATGTCATGCTGGCCAAGGAGCTGAATGGCTGGGCAATGGTTACGATTGAGCCGTCTAGCGGCGGTTTCCTTCCGTTGTCTGAGATTGACACGGACCGTCGGCCCGTTCTGACCGGGGCCTACAAAGCCAAGGCACTCCAGAAAGCTATTTCTCTGCGGGAAGAGCCCAATCCCGTGACAGAGCAGGTCGATCAGATCCCTGCGAAGACGATGGTCCAAGTCTGGGGCTATACCGCGACACCGTCCGGAAACTGGGCCGAAGTCACGCGCTACAAAGAAAGAGGCGTTGGATATGTGCTGCGGGAAGAGCTGGACGCTGCATTTGAATGAACAAACCGTTCTTTTTCGGGCTGGCCGCGTGGAATTAGAATAGTCGCACCCGTTGTTTGCCGCCCCTCTAACGCGCGATGCGCGTCGGCCGCCTGCTCCAAGGGATATCGTGCACCAATGACGGGTCGGATAACCCCTTTTTCGACTAAGGCGAACAAGTCGTTGGCGGCTTGATCCAATTCTTGCGTGGTTGCGACATAATCAAACAAGGTCGGTCGAGTTAGAAAGAGGGAGCCACGACGTGACAAGTCGAGCGGCGCAACCGGGGCGGGCGGCCCGGATGCATTGCCAAAGCTGACAACCAATCCACGACGTGCGGTGCTGTCGAGTGAGGCTACCAAGGTATCGGCACCCACAGAATCATATACGATTTCACAGCCCTTACCATTTGTAAGAGCCTTCACCCGTTCGACAATTGGCTCAGAGCGATAAAGGATGATGTCTGAGCAGCCATGCTCGCGGGCCAGCTCCGCTTTGGCTTCGCTCCCAACCGTTCCGATCACTCGAACGCCTAAATGGGCGAGCCAGGAGCAGGCAATTAACCCAACCCCGCCGGCTGCGGCATGAAATAGAACGGTGTCACCTGCTTTGATGGGTCGCAAGCGCTGAATTAAGAACTCGGCGGTCAGGCCTTTTAAGAGGATGCCCGCGGCAACATCGAGACCGATACTGTCTGGAACTTTTACGGCCCTACCCTCTGGCACAGCCGTAAAGTCGGCATAGGCCCCCAAGGGGCCCGAGGAGAAAGCAACACGGTCACCAATTGCAAAGCGAGTTACGTTTCCGCCAATGGCCTTCACGATGCCGGCGCCTTCAAGGCCAAGTCCGGAGGGTAGAGGAATTGGGTAAAGGCCTGTACGTTGGTAGGTATCGATGAAATTCAGACCACACGCGGCCATCTCTATCAGAATTTCATCCGGCTTTGGCGTGGGGATTGGGACCTCGCGCACTTCGAGGACTTCTGGCCCGCCGAGCCGAGATAGGCCGATTTGACGCATCATGACAAAGCTTCCGCGAGGAAGGCCATTGTCCGCTCATTCGCGAGCGCAGCCCCTGTTGCATCATAGTGCTGGCCGCCAACCCGGGCGAAGGCATGGTCGAGACCTTCATAAATATGCATATGGATTTGGCTATGGGCCGAAAGCGCGGCCTGCATAGTGGCCTGAGCATCTTTGTTTACAAATGAATCTTCAGAAGCAACGTGGAGCAGCAAAGGTTTGGTCTCTGCAGTCGCTTCGCCCAAACGATCTTGAATACCAACACCATAATAGCTGACACTGGCATTGATGGTGGTGCGGGTTGCCGTCAAATAGGCGAGCAGTCCACCCAAGCAATAACCAACGGCCCCAATCGTCGCGTGCGTTTGCCGGACATAGTCAATGGTGGCCTGGATATCGACGACGCCCTTGTCAACGTTGAACTTACCAAAATAATCAAAGGCTTGCTGCCATTCCTCTGGCGTTTGGTCGGTGATATCAATGCCGGGCTGAATACGCCAAAACAGGTCTGGAACCACGGCAAAGTATCCTTGGGCTGCATAGGTGTCTGCCAAGTCGCGCATGACCTTATTGACGCCAAAGATTTCTTGAATCACCACCAAAGCGCGGCCATTGGCCTGTGCTGGCTTGGCAACATAAGCCGTGAATGCGCCATCTGGTCCGTTGATCGTGACATGCTCGCCCATATGTGTATCCTCCGCAAAATCAAAATTGATCGTCGCCTTGCTTGACCTGACGAAAGTCGCGCCCCAAGTGAGGGGGTGTAACGGCTATGACCTAGTCGCAAGACCGCAAGATGACAATCGGTTTTGTTGTCTTTCGGGAAAGCCACGACGGGTGGCGTGAGCGGTCACTGGAATTGGTCCGCGGATTTGGAGATGGGTAGCATGAAAGTCAGCATTGAAGTCGATTTGACACCGAGCGAAGCGCGCGAGCTTTTGGGCATGCCGAACCTGACCTCCATCCAAGAGGCGTTTATCGGAATTGCAAAGGACAAGCTTGAGAAGACCGGCACCATTGTCGATGTTGAGCCGATGCTTCGAACTTGGACGGGGCTTGGTGGCGCGGCCACGGAGGCTTTTGGTGCGCTTGTTGGAGCCGCCTTAAAGGTGGCAACCAGTGAAGTGCCGTCAAAGCCCGCTCCGACAACGGATAAAGGCTCAAGCGAAACGACATCGTGATAGCGTCTACCATCGTAGCGCTGGCCTCGGGTCCGGGGCCGGCCGGGGTTAGCATCATCCGTTTGTCTGGGCCTGCTTGTATGGCGGTCGCGGAGCGGTTGACCGGCGGGGTGCCCCAGCCACGCCGCGCAAAGTTGGCGCGTGTGGTCGATCTGAGCAACGAACCGATTGATCATGCGCTGGTTTTGTTTTTTCCAAGGCCGCACAGCTTTACAGGCGAAGACGTGTTAGAGCTGCAGGTCCACGGCGGACGCGCAGTTGTCCGTGACACGATTGAAGCCTGTTTGGGGATTGCGAATGTGCGGCTTGCCGAGGCGGGTGAGTTTAGTCGTCGTGCTTTCTTGAATGGAAAGATGGACCTGACCGCAGCCGAAGGCTTGGCTGATTTGGTCGAAGCCGAAACGGCATCACAGCGTCGCCAAGCCCTCCGGCAAATGCAAGGTGAGCTGGCTGATGAAATGGGTCGCTGGCGCGATGCGGTAATCGATTGCCTTGCCGATGCCGAGGGGGACATTGATTTTCCGGATGAGGACTTACCACCCGGCTTGAGTGATCGCGCACGTAGCCGTATCCACGCACTTAAGGAGAGCTTGGAAAGCTTTGTGCGTGAATCCCAACGGGCAGAGCGGGTTCGCACGGGCTTTCAGGTGGCTATTGTTGGCAAGCCAAATGCTGGAAAATCTAGCCTAATTAATCAATTGGCACGTCGTGATGCCGCGATCGTCTCCCCGATTCCGGGGACAACTCGCGATATTGTTGAGGTGCGACTGATCTTAGGCGGGATGGTAATTCTTGTTTCTGACACGGCCGGCCTACGGGATTCCGATGACGCGATTGAAGCAGAAGGGGTGCGTCGGGCCCGTCAACGCGCCAAGGAGGCCGATTTGCGCTTGGCACTTGTGACAAGCCATGACGATAAACAGGAATTCGTAGAACTGATGACCGATGGAGATCTTTGGCTTCTCGGTCAGGCGGATCGGATTACGTGGGCGGATGTAGGTGCCGGGGAGCTGTGCGTTTCTAGCGTTACCCGGCTTGGGCTGGACGAGCTGGAAGCCATTCTCACACAACGGGCGCAGGCCGATCTGGGTCGGTTTGAGGCTGCGCCCTTGACGCGACTGCGCCATCAAGAAGCGGTGCGAGAAGGTGTTGTGGCACTGGATCGGGCACTGGCAGCCTCGGTTCATGCGCCAGAACTGGTTGCGGAAGACTTGCGATTGGCCGCACGCGCTTTAGGTCGAGTTACCGGACGTGTGGATATGGAGGATGTACTCGACCGGCTTTTCTCACAGTTTTGCATCGGCAAGTAGGACCATCAGATACATCTGGTTTCACGTGAAACAGCCCTGAACCGATGAGTCGACCTAGGCGCGAATTTTCGCTATGGAGACCGCCCCACTTAGAGGCAAGACTTTGGCACAGAGCGTTTACGACATCATTATCATTGGCGGCGGTCACGCTGGCTGCGAAGCCGCGGCCGCAAGTGCGCGCGTTGGCGCGAAGACGCTTCTGGTTACCCATAATGCCGCAACGATCGGCGAGATGTCCTGTAACCCTGCGATTGGCGGACTGGGTAAGGGCCACTTGGTGCGTGAGATCGATGCTTTAGATGGGATCATGGGCAAGGCCGCAGATGCTGCTGGCATCCAGTTCCGTATGCTGAACCGCTCCAAGGGCCCTGCGGTTCGCGGACCTCGGGCGCAGGCCGACCGCAAGCTCTATCGGGAAGCCATCCAGACACTTCTGGAAGAGCAGGACAATCTCGACATCCTTAGTGCCGCAGTTGAAGACTTGATCATGGTTGACGGGATTTGTCGCGGCATTGTGCTGGGGAACGGCGTCAGAGTAGAAGCCAGTGCCGTTGTGCTTACAACTGGCACGTTTCTGAATGGCATGATCCACTTGGGCCAAAAGACTTGGCCAGCCGGACGGATCGATGAAGCCCCTGCTCTTGGATTGGCTCAGACTCTTTATCGACTTGGCTTGCCGATGGGTCGACTGAAGACTGGGACCCCCGCACGGCTCGATGGGCGCACCATTGACTATAGTGTCTGCGAGATGCAGCCAGGGGATGAGCCGCCTACGCCTTTCTCTTTCTTGAACGAGCAAATCACCACACCTCAGGTGCCATGTTGGATCACATGGACCAACGAGGCGACCCATCAGATCATTCGCGACAATCTGCATCTATCGGCTGTTTATGGCGGAGCAATTGAAGGCCGCGGGCCTCGCTATTGCCCTTCGATTGAGGACAAGATTGTAAGGTTTTCGGATAAGGATCGTCATCAGATTTTCCTAGAGCCGGAAGGTCTGGATGATCCTACCATTTACCCCAATGGTATTTCGACGTCCTTCCCAGAGGAAATCCAAGCGGCATTCATGCGCACGATCCCTGGACTCGAGCAGGTGGAAATCCTGCGTTATGCCTATGCGATCGAGTATGATTATGTAGATCCTCGTGCATTGGGTTCAGACCTGTCGGTCCAAACGGTGCCGGGGCTTTATCTTGCCGGTCAGATCAACGGGACGACTGGCTATGAGGAAGCAGCAGCGCAGGGCCTCATGGCCGGCCTCAACGCAGCGCGACGGGTGAGCGGGCTTCCGCCCTTTTGTTTCCGACGTGACGAGGCCTATATCGGCGTGCTGATTGACGATCTGATCACGCGCGGGGTTTCAGAGCCCTATCGGATGTTTACATCGCGTGCTGAATATCGCTTGACGCTGCGCGCCGACAATGCAGATCAGCGGCTGACGCCAGTCGGCATATCGCTCGGATTAGTCGGCGCTCATCGAACACAAGCATTTGCGGAAAAGTTGAATGAGATTTTGACAGCGCGGTCTTATGCGACTGAAACCACAATCAGCCCGACGGAGGCCGCCAAGATTGGCCTGCCCGTTAATCAGGATGGTCGTAGGCGCAGCGTATTGGAACTGATTGCCCACCCACAAATTGGCTTGTCGCGTTTGATGGACTTGTTCCCGGGCCTAACTGGAATGAGCCAAAGGGCCCTGACGCAGCTTGAGACCGAAGCGGTTTACTCTGGCTATCTGGATCGCCAGCAGGCCGATATCGTCGCGTTCCGTAGAGACGAGGACTTGGTTCTGCCGCAGGATCTCGACTATGCCGTGATTGGTGGGCTTTCAAATGAGGCAAGAGAGAAGCTTTTGGCCGTACGCCCGACGACATTGGGCCAAGCATCGCGAATTGAAGGCATGACAGCCGGGGCACTCACTGCCCTATTGGCCTTTGTTCGACGAGGGGTCAGTAACCGTGCCACCGCATAAGTTAAACGGCGATCGAACCCCCGAGGCAGTCCAAGCACTACTTATGTCGGACTACGGTGTTTCACGTGAAACTGTCGAACGATTTCTGGCCTATCAGGCCATACTCGTCAAATGGGCACCGCGGATCAATCTGGTCGGCGCGTCGACTCTCGGCTCATTCTGGGATCGCCATATTCTGGATTCTGCACAAATTCTGCCACTCGCGCGTCCTGACGCCAAGAGCTGGGTAGACTTCGGTTCGGGCGCTGGCTTCCCAGGCTTGGTGATCGCCGCGCTTGTGCACTCACACGACGGGGCCCAAGTTACGCTCATCGAAGCCAGCGCCAAACGCTGCGGGTTCTTAAGAGAAGCCGCTCGTGCCATGCAGGTGCACGTCAAAATCGTCAACGACAAGCTCGAAAATGTCCCGCCCCGTCCAGTTGACGTCATTACCGCGCGCGCCTTCACGGCGCTTGATCGCCTCCTCACTTTTGCCGAACCTTGGCAAGGACCACGGACGCAAGCACTGTTTCCAAAAGGGGAAGAAGTGTTGGCGGAGCTTGCACAGGCCTCGACAAACTGGCTGTTTAAGTCGACAATCCACAAGTCGGTCAGCGATGCACGGGGCTGCATTGTAGAGATCACCGAATGCCAAGTCAGAACAGGGTCCGCGCAACTATGAAGAAGACACGCGTCATTGCCGTGGCAAACCAAAAGGGTGGCGTCGGTAAAACCACGACCGCGATTAACCTCGCAACAGCGCTTGCCGCCGTCGGCGAAACGGTTCTGATCTTAGACATCGACGCCCAGGGCAATGCCTCGACAGGTTTGGGTGTATCCGCGGCGGCACGTAAGCTGACCTCCTATGATATCATCATGGGTGAGGCTTCTGTTGCAGAGGCCGCCATCCCCACTCGAATTCCCAATCTTTCAGTCATACCGGCCAGCGTAGACTTAGCGGGGGTCGAGATGGAATTATCGCAAGCATCCAACCGGGCATTTCGCCTCCGCGATGCGCTCGCCCGCCACCGTGTTGACATCAGCCGTGGCGATGGGGTGCATTACAATTTCATCTTGATCGACTGCCCGCCTTCCCTCAATGTCGTCACCATCAATGCGATGACAGCAGCGGATTCGGTCCTGGTTCCGCTACAATGCGAGTTCTTTGCCCTTGAAGGCCTAACGCAATTGATGCGCACAGTCGATCTCGTCAAAGGCTCGCTCAATCCAGCGCTGGAGATCCAAGGCATCGTGCTGACCATGTATGACCAGCGCAACAATCTGTCCGACCAAGTCGCACTCGATGTTCGAACCCATTTGGGTGACAAGGTCTATGCAACCGTGATCCCACGCAATGTCCGTGTTTCTGAAGCCCCATCGTTTGGCAAGCCCGCCCTCCTTTACGACTACAAATGCTCTGGCAGCCAAGCCTATATGCGTTTGGCGAGCGAAGTCCTGCAACGCGAACGCACAAGGTTAGCAGCATGAGCGACGAAACCGACTTGGGCGCAAAAGCCCCAAGCAAGACCGACAACCGCCCCGCTCGCGGCTTAGGCCGCGGACTTTCAGCACTGCTGGGCGACACAGAAACGACGCGCCCTACCGAAGAGCGCGGCGCTGACGGCGGAACGCGTGAGATTGGTCTCGACCTCATTGTCCGCAACCCCCAACAGCCACGTCGTCAATTTGATGAACACGACCTGCAGACCTTGGCCGATTCCATCCGACAGCATGGCATCTTGCAGCCATTACTGCTGCGCTTACTCCCTGATGCTTCCGGACGCTATGAGATTGTGGCTGGTGAGCGGCGTTGGCGCGCTGCGCAATTGGCGGGTCTACATGTTGTGCCAGCCTTGGTGCGTAGCTTTGATGACCTCGCCACCTTGGAAGTCTCTATCGTTGAAAACGTGCAACGCGCAGACTTGAACCCAATCGAAGAAGCGCTTGCTTTTCAACAATTGGCCGAACGTTTCGGACGCACCCAACAAGCCATCGCGGACACTGTCGGCAAAAGCCGAGCCCACATCGCAAATACTTTGCGGCTCTTATCCCTGCCGGAATCGGTGAAAGATCTCGTCAGGTCAGGAGACCTCAGTGCCGGTCATGCGCGCGCGATCATTAGTGCGCCCGACCCTCTCGCAGCCGCCCGTGCAATCATCGATCGGGGCTTGAGTGTGCGTGATGCTGAAAAGCTCTTGACGAAGTCTGAGGGCTCTAAAGTTGCCTCTGGCGGCAAACACGAAGATTCAAGGGACGCCGATTCAAAGGCACTCGCCCACGATTTGTCCGCGACTCTCGGTTTGGAAGTCAGCTTAGCCCATAAGGGCGAAAAGGGTGGGGCCCTGACGATTCATTATCGCAGCCTAGAGCAATTAGACGACCTGTGCCGAAAGCTCACAGCGATTGCGCGATAAGCATCAATCCGAAGAATCAAGCAAATTCAGCGCGACTGCTAGATCCGCCGCCGGCGATCCTGGCAACAAACATAGACGCATCAGCCCTTTAGCACCCGCCTCTGCCAAATAGTCTGCCAAGCCGACGCCCGGAAGGTGGTCCAAAACTGCATCAAAGGTGCCGTCGTCTGCTCCGACATGGACCCAGGGCAGGCCCGTGCGAAGACGCTTCTCAAACCCCGCGATCTGGTGTTGTCCTTGTTCGGCCAGAAGCCCTAAGCGAACCACCACCCCAGCCGCCTCTAACCGCGCCACCCCAAGGCCCCGCGTGCGCGGGTCAGGGTCCAACACGCTGATGGTCACACCCCCAATGCCGGCCGCCACCAAAGTCGTGCTGCACGCAGGGCCGCGAACGCTATCATGCGCACAAGGCTCCAACGTGACATAGGCATGAGAACCGGCGGCTTTCGGGCCCGCCATCGCAAGCGCCATTGCTTCCCCATGTGGCCTTCCGCCTGCTTGAGTTCGACCTTCGCCGACAAGGATCCCATCCTGCACCAAGACACACCCTACACTGGGATTGGGCGTGGTATGACCAAGGCCTGATCGTGCAAGCTCCAACGCGCGCGACATGAAACCGATGTCAGCTAGCGACCACTGAATCACCGGCCCTGGCATGGACTATCCGATGGCGGGCAAAGGCTGTGCCCGGCTGGCATCGAGATATCTCGCCGAAACAGGCTTCAAGCTACTGTCCAATTCAATCAAAAGCGGATTGCCAGTTGGAACTTCGACTTCCATGATCTGATCCTCATCCAGCGCGAATAAATGCTTGATAATGGCACGCAACGAGTTTCCATGCGCCGAAATCACGAGACTCTCCTGCTTCAGATGCGGCGCAATACTTGCCGACCAATAAGGCAATACGCGCGCCAAAGTCATGGCCAAACTCTCGCCGTCCGGCAAAGCGCCAACTGGGACGTGCTGATAACGCAAATCATGGACAGGATGGAACGGGTCAGACTTTGGCTGCGGCGGCGGCGGCACATCGTAGGAGCGCCGCCAAATTCGCACTTGCTCTTCGCCATGCTTCGCCGTGGTTTCAGCTTTATCCAAGCCCGTGAGAGCGCCATAGTGACGCTCGTTCAGACACCAGCTCTTCTCTTCAGGCAGCCAACAACAATCCATTTCCTCCAGCGCCAGCCACAGGGTCCGGATTGCACGAGTTTGCAGCGACGTAAACGCACGTGAGAAACCAACACCGGATGACTTCAATAGCTGGCCAGCCTTGCGAGCTTGCGCCTCACCTTCCGCAGTTAAATTCACGTCCATCCACCCAGTGAACCGATTTTCAAGGTTCCATTGTGACTGTCCATGGCGAACTAACGCTAAGTAAGGCATTGCTAATCCTTCAAAATCCAAAAACCGGCACTTTGGCCTCATATCGGGTCACATAAGGGATGTCTTTAAGCATAATCAAGCCAAGAGAGCGAAAACTGAAGCGACACCCTTAGCTACTCAAATTTGCAATGCTGCAGTGCAATATATATTAAATCGTTTAATACCAACATACTAGAACGCAAATCTGTCCGAAATCATCCTGAATCGAAATTCCTCAGTGCAAAAAACGTTGAAAATTTTGCAGATGCGAGATAAACAAGTCCATGGATGCCGTGGCGTCCCTGCCCTTTTTGGGCGTTTCCTCCCAAACACCTATAAGGCCGGGCCTCGTGCCCGGCCCTTTTTTTGTGATCCGGCTCACCCAGCACGGCGCGCAACTCTTGCCTGAGCAACCTCAATCACGCGCGCAACAAGCCCTGACAAAATTTCCGCGACGTGCGCAAAAGAGTTTCGTTTGCTCATAGCGCCTTCAACCATGTACAGCGACCGATTAATCTCAATCTGCAAACTATGTTGGTTCTGTGCAGGCTTTCCATAACGCTCGGTCGCATATCCACCAGCATAGGGATTATTGCGCGCCACACGCAAACCCTTGGACCTGAGAAACGAATACGCCTCGGCCATATAAATAGGCGCGCAGGAGGCGCCAAAGCGATCCCCCAAGACAATGTCATTTTCGGGCAGGCCAGATGCTGACGCAGGCATAGAGTGGCAATCCAACACGACACAATGGCCGACGGCCTGCTTTTCCGCCTCGATCAAACCCTCGATTGCGCCATGCCACGGTGCATAAACCTCTTTGAGACGGGCTTGGACGGCAGCGAACGGCAAGCGACTGGCATAAATTTCGACCCCATCGCCAACAGTGCGAGGAACCACGCCCAACCCCGCCAAAACTCGCGGCGATGGCACGCTCCGGTCGCCGGGAGGCAATTCGTCAATAAGGTCCGGATCAAGCTCATCCGGGCCCCGATTCAAATCCACATAGGCACGCGCGAAATCGGAAAGCAGCAAAGTTGCCCCCAGATCCGGGCTAGCCGCCAAGAGCTCGTCTACAAATGCGTCTTCCGAACGCCGCAACGCAAGCCTGTCTAGCTTAGAGCTGCGCAACAGATCCTCCGGATAGAAACGGCCGGAATGTGGGCAACAAACAATCACGCCAGAACCACCAACCACCGGGCGCAGCAAACGAAAAGCAGGCGGCCGGGTCTCAGGCGCGCCGCATGGTTCAATCCGCCTAAATTCAGTCGCCGTTTTATGTTCCGCCATACCAAACCTTTAGCCCTGCTCCGGTGAAAACAAAAGAAGGTCGAGAAACGGCGCAACCGCCCAAAAACGACACACAGTAACTTGTGCAAAAATTGCTTCAGGATAGGACTTGTCAACCTCGCCTTCACCATATTGCGCCATGAATGCTCTTAACAACTAACGGAGCACGGGCCAAATGGCGAGAATTCTCTTAGCGGAAGATGACGATTCCTTGCGGACGTTCCTTGCTGCTGCGCTTAACAAAGCAGGCCATATTGTTGCGGACTTCCCGGATGGTGATCAGGCGCTTGAGGCCCTGAATGCCATGGGCTTCGATTTGCTTCTGACAGACATCGTGATGCCAGGTGTAGATGGTGTCGAGCTTGCACGACGGGCAGCCGAAGTAGACCCAGCCATGAAGATCGTCTTTATCACAGGTTTCGCAGCAGTGGCCCTCAATCCTGCAAACCAGGCCCCCTCGAAGGCAAAAGTCCTCTCCAAACCCTTCCACTTGCGAGAACTGGTCGCTGAAGTGGAAAAGGTCATGGCGGCGTAAGACAAGCCCTCAACCTGACGCCACCTCAGTCCAAATGTGCTGTGCGGCGTAAGCGCGCCAAGGTCGCCACGCTTGTGACCTCTGCTCAAGCGCCTCGCGCGACGGACGCTCGCCTCCCGGCTGCATCAAACCACGCGCCAAAGCGACATCATCCGCAGGAAAAGCATCCGGGTCTCGTAGAGCACGCAGCGCAATATAACTGGCTGTCCATGGACCGATGCCCTTAACGCCCAGCAATCGCGCCAGAACGGCCGAAGTCTCCCCGCCGAAGAAGTCCTTTTCTGCAAGATAGGCCTCGCAATAAGCCTTTAGACAACGCACCCGCGCTTGTGGCATGCCCAAAAATTCCAAGGATGACGCCAGAATGGAGTCTGCCGATGGGAATAAACGCGATACACCCGATTCTTGCGCCCAGTCATTGGGCAAGGCTGCCCCTAATTGCGACACCAAGCTCGCGCCAAGTTTAATCGCGGCAGTAACGGTGATTTGTTGACCGAGGACCGCGCGAATACCAATCTCAAAAGGGTCGAACGCCCCGGGTACTCGCAAACCGGGCCTCCGCAAGACCAAACGGTGGAGTTCTTGGTCTTGGCCCAAATGCGCACCAATCACATCAGGATCTGCTGCCAGATCAAAAGCTTCACGAACCCGCGCAATCACTTTAGGCAACAGAGTTAGATCCTGCAGCTTCACCTGTACATCGAGCCAATCGCCCTTGCCCTGCGCCACAGCAACCAAGCCAATCTGGCCGTCTAAACATAGGCTCCGGCGATAAACTCCCGCTTCAAAAGTCTCCACGCCTGGATAGAGCCGCGCCCTCATGAACTCAGCTATCGCGCCCCAGTCATAAGGCGGACGGTAACGAATCTTTAGGTGAATATCCGCAGCAGGAACGCCAGGCCCCTCATTGCCAATCTCACGACGCAGAAAAGACGGAGCCGTCTTAAACACATCCTGAAACGACTCATTGAAACGACGGATCGAACCAAATCCCGAAGCCATAGCGACTTGAGTGATACTCAAATCCGTCTCATGCAACAATTGCTTCGCCAGCAACAGACGACGGGTTAGCGCAACGCTAACCGGGCTTGCCCCAACATGCTTTACGAACAACCGGCGCACTTGCCGCTCACCCAAGCCAAGTCGGCCGGCCAGCTGTTCTACCGTGCCGCTATCCAACGCCCCTTCCTCAATCAAACGTAAGGCTCGCCCCACCGAACTCGACGTACCTCGCCAAGCTGGGGTATCCGGCGCGGTCTCTGGACGACAGCGCAAGCAAGGTCGAAAGCCTTCATCTTGCGCCACAGCTGCTGACGGATAAAAAACGACATTCTCGCGCTTTGGCAGTCGCGCAGGGCAGATAGGACGACAATAGATACCGGTCGTTTTAACGGCGGTGAAGAAGCGGCCATCATAGCGGCTATCGCGCGCTGAAATAATCGCAAAGCAAGCGTCTTGATCGAGGGTCATGGGTCCTCTTGCCAGCACACCTGATTGCAGTCTAGCGGAATTCGGACATGACTAGACACAATCGCGGCGGTTAACCAGCACGTCCGAAAACCGCTAGCCAAGTCCAATGCAATGCTTCAAACCATAATTACTGCTATCCTCTTGTCTTAGGACACCTCCCATGAAGCTCACGCTTAGCCACATAGAAACCCCAACCGGCCCGATGATGATGTTGTTGGACGACGACAAGCGGGTACGCCTACTTGAATGGGTCGACCATCGGGCTCGTATGGATCGTCTCCTTGCGCGCCACTATCCCAAGATCAGCTTCTCACTTTCAGAAGAAACGCCACCAGAACGCTATCATCAGGCCATACATGCCTATTTTGCGGGTGAAATAAATGCACTCGACGCCCTGCCGGTTGCCTTTGGCGGTACTGTCTTCCAGCAAACAGTTTGGCAAGCGCTACAGACCATCCCAGCCGGCGAGACCCTCAGCTATGGCCAGCTCGCCGCCCAAATCGGCAATCCAAAAGGAATGCGGGCCGTCGGCCTTGCAAATGGTGCCAATCCAATTGCCCTAATTGTGCCCTGCCACCGCGTCATTGGCGCAAACGGCACGTTGACAGGTTATGGCGGCGGCATGGAGCGGAAACACTGGCTCTTGCGCCATGAAGGGTCACTGCCGCAAAATCTTTTATAGGCCTCCCCTGCCTGCTGGGCAAAGCCGATCAGATCGCCTACACAGATGTCATGACCACTTTCGGCGACCGCCTAACCGAACAAACCCGCCTGCGCGCCAATCCGCTCTGCGTTGGATTTGACCCCTTCCCCGACCTAATCCCAACACTTTTTGGCCCAAAAGGCGAGCTCGAAACGATCGAGCGCTTCTTTAGCGCTGTTATCGAAGAACTCGCCGGCCAAGTGCCCATCGTGAAGCCCCAAATCGGCTTATTTGAGCCGTGGGGCGCCGATGGCGTCGCCCTAACTGGAAAGCTTGCTCGCTTCGCCCATGACCAAGACCTTATGGTCCTGATGGACGCCAAGCGGGGCGACATTGGTTCGACAGCAGAAGGTTATGCCCGCGCCTTTCTCGGCGCAAACGCCCCAACTCCCTGCGACTGCTTGACGGTCAACCCCTATCTAGGCCTCGACTCGCTCAAACCCTTTGCCGATGCCGCGAAAGCAAATGATAAAGGTATCGCGGTCCTTGTCCGAACCTCCAATCCCGGTGCCAAAGACTTTCAAGATATCGATTGCTCTGGTGCCCCACTTTGGGTCCGGGTCGGCGAACAACTTGTCGGCCTTCAAGATGATTTGATGGGCCAGTCTGACTTCTCATCCCTCATGGTGGTGTGCGGTGCTACTTGGCCATCGGAAGCCAAAAGACTACGCGCCATTCTTCCAAAAACCCTCTTCTTAGTGCCAGGCTATGGCGCACAAGGCGGAGCGGCCAAGGATGCACTGGCGGGACTTGTACTTGGGCCAAGCGGCCACGAAGGGGGCGTGGTCTCGTCTTCCCGCGCAATCCTGTACAATAAAGCAGCGGCAGAGGCGCAATCCCTGTCGGCTTGGCGAACAGCTTTTCAGCAAACCCTGCAAGCCTCAATTAGCGAACTCAGGGCTGCGTCCGCAGATGTCGTAGGGGCACGATAAATTAAACCAATCAGAACACGGATTTGAGGATGGAATGACCTTTATGCGCGACTTATTCGAGACGCCTGCGCCCCGGGTCTTCACCATTCCGCCAGCCGTATCATTCCTCGATGTCCTTGCTCGAACTTTGGTGGAAGCCCTCTCCCATGACCAAACCCCGTTTGCGCTGTCGGATGCCATTATTGTCCTCCCCACCCGGCGCGCGGCACGTGGTCTTGCCCAAGCGTTTTTGAACTGCAGCCCGCAAACTGCTACGCTTTTGCCCCGCATTCGCACTTTGGGCGACCTTGACCCTGACGACGCAGGCCTTGGCGAGTTTGGCGATAATTTAGACCAGACCCCTGCGATCGACCCGCTCGCGCGCCGTCTCATCCTCGCCCGCCTTATTCAGGCCCGAGGTTTTGGTTCAGACTGGTCAAACGACCCAGTCTCTGCCCTCCTCGCTGCCGATGCACTCGCGGATTTGCTCGACTCCGCTGCCATGATGGCAAGCGGTGCAGAAACTTTTGACTGGTCTAAGCTGTCAAGCTTGGTCAGCGAGCATGAACTCGCTAAACATTGGGAACAATCGACCACGTTCCTAACCATTGTCACCGACGCGTGGCCCGCCTATCTGGCCAGCATCAACAAAGTTGATCCCGGCGTACAGCAGCGGCGCAATATCGAAGCGATGGTGGATAAATGGCGCGCCGCCCCGCCTGAGCAGACAATCGTGCTGGCAGGGTCCACCGGTTCTATGCCGGTAACTCGTAAGTTGATGCATCTGATCGCACGCCTTCCAAAGGGCATGGTCGTCCTACCTGGTCTTGATACGCATATTTCAACCGACGCGTGGCTGGCTGCACGACATGACGATCAACATCCCCAGCGTGCCTTGTCGGAAGCCCTTGAAGCCATCGGGGTCGAGCGGCACGACGTCCAAGTTTTGCCCGGTGTTGTAGAGCCGTTTGAACTGGCGCAGCGACGCCTTGTGATCAATGAAGCGCTGACGCCACAAGCATCGACCGCTGACTGGCCCTCGCGGATCGAGGAACTTGGACAGGAAAACATTATCGCTGGCCTTGAAGGCCTAACCCTGATTGAAGCGGCCAGCGAGGAAGAAGAAGCAAGTTTGATCGCCCATGAGTTGCGCGAAACACTTGAAACGCCGGATCAAAACGTTGCGCTCGTTACACCCAGCGCAGAGATCGCCCGCCGGGTTGCCGCAAAAATGCAGCGCTGGGACATTCAGGTAGACGTCTCATCTGGTCGACCGATCAGCGATACCAGCGTCGGCAGCTTTCTACGGCACGTGATGCAGTGGAGCCAAGACCCTAGCGACCCGGTTGTCTTGTGCGCTTTGCTTGGGCATCCTTTGACATCCGTTGGTCTTGAGCGCGATCATGTTGCTGCCTGCGCAGCGGCTATCGAAATTGGCATCTTGCGGGGACCAAGAAAAGCGCGAGCCCTGACCCAACTCATTGCGCAACTCGAGACTCTCAACCCCACCTACTGGCGTTCAATGAAGGTCAATGGCCAGTCCGTGCAGAAGCAGGATGGCATCTCCTTACTCAAAAAGCTTGATCAGCACCTGACCCTAGCAGGACCACTCAGCGGTGCCTTGCCGGACTGTGCCCAAAGTATTGCTAAGTTAGCCGAAGCGCTCGCCGCAACACCAACCCAGATGGGAGCCGACATTGTTTGGCGCGGGGAGGCTGGGGAATCTGCGGCGCGATTTTTCGCCGCCTTGATGGAACATGGCCATCTTTTTCCGCCAATCCAGCCCCAAGCAATCGGCCGAACCCTCGATCATTTAATGGCGGACTTGGTCGTGCGCCCGCGGGGGGCCCATCCACGCATCGCTATTCTGGGGCCCCTCGAAGCACGGCTCTTGCAGTTCAACAAAGTGGTCTTGGCAGGCCTTGATGAAGGCGTCTGGCCACAACCCGCAGCGCCGGACCCATTCTTGTCTCGCCCGATGCGCCGGCACTTAGGTCTGCCCTCCCCTGACACACGGATCGGCCTGTCTGCGCATGACTTCGCCCAATTTGCGGCCGCGCCGCACGTCGTGCTGACGCGCTCTGCCCGCCGAAAAGATGCGCCCGCTGTTCCCTCACGATGGCTCTGGCGCTTAAAGACCCTTGCAGCAGGGGCCTTGGGTCAAGCAAACGCACTTAGGGTTCTGACGGAGGGCTCGCATTCGCAGTCGCTCCTGCGCGCGCATGCGCCCAACCGCGTCTTCGAACCCACCAAAGCCATTCCAAGCCCCAGACCACCCGTGGACGCCCGCCCACGTAGCTTTCACGCAACGCAAGTCGAGGTTTGGATCCGAGACCCCTATCGAACCTATGTTGAAAAAATCCTCAATCTACGCGCCCTTGACCCTCTAGGTGGGCCAATTAGCGCTGGCGTGCGCGGCAGTGCGATCCACAAAGGCTTTGAAGTTATAGCGGATTGGTACAATCAACCCCCTTTAGACGCGCGCAAAGCCCTGCATCAGGCGTTTGAAACAGCCCTGCGTGAGGCAGGCTATGACGCCACAAGTCTTGGCGTGGAATTGGCACGCCTAGAGCCAACGATTGCTTTTGCTGCCGCACTGGAGATCGAGCGTTTGCGCGCAGGTTGGTGCCCGATGGTCGAAAAGTCCGGGACCCTTACGCTCGACACCCCCCAAGGCGACTTCACCGTGACCGCGCGGGCGGACCGGGTCGATGTCGGCCCCGAGGGCACCGAAATCCTTGACTTCAAAAGCGGTAAGCCCCCCACAGCCAACGAAGTCTACGCCATGTTTGGTGCACAATTGCCGATCATCGCGCTCATTGCAGCAAAGGGTGGCTTTGACGACGCCGCCATCGGCTTACCTCATGACTTGCGCCATATCCATGTTGGCGGTCGGAACCCAAAAGTCGAACCGGCGGTGCATGCCAAAACCAATGTCCAAGAGCTTGTCGAGCGCGCTGAGAACACGCTGAGAAGACTCTCGACCCTCTATCATGACCCAATGCGACCTTATTTGCCCAAGCCGCGCGTCAGCCTGATCAAGAAGGCTACTTATGATGACCCCATCGATCGGTTGGCGCGACGGGCCGAGTGGGCCAATGCCGAGGACAGCGAATGACCCGCGACATCGTCACACGCACCAGCCAGAACCAAGCGATTGCCGCAACGCCGGAACTCTCTGTCTGGGCTAGTGCAAATGCGGGGGCCGGGAAAACAAAGGTCTTGATCGACCGCATTGCGCGCTTGTTGCTGCGCGGCTCTGATCCCGCCAAGATTCTGGCCGTTACCTATACCAAGGCCGCTGCGGCGGAGATGCAAACCAGACTCTACGAACTTTTGGGGTCTTGGACGATTTCGCCGGATCAAGACCTAATGAGCGAGCTGCAAAAACTCGACCCCGATTTGGGCGAGATAGAAGCAAGCTTCCTCGCTAACGCCCGCGCCCTGTTTGCAAAGGCACTGGAGACGCCCGGCGGCCTCAAAATTCAGACCATTCACGGCTTCTGCCAAACCATTCTCCAGCGCTTCCCGCTCGAAGCCGGGGTGCCGCCGGGCTTTAATGTTCTGGAGGACGCCGCAGCAAAGGCCCTTCAAGCTAAGGCTTTTCATGAAGCCTATGCCAAAGCCCCTGATGCCTTCCTGCATGTGGCACGCCTCACGAGCCAAGATGATCATCAGAAACTGATCTTAGATGCGATGGCTGCGGCCGGCCCCGACCTTGCCGCCGACCCCGACTTTGAGGCGGTCGCCCAAGCACTGGCTCATACCCTTGCCATCGATCCGAGCCGCAGCGCAGAGGACTATCGGGTGGCAGCGTTGAAGGCTCTCGACGCAAACCTACTCAAAGCCGCTAGCACGACCCTTGAGCGAGGCGCAAAGTCAGACGTCGAAGCTGCAGAAAAACTCCGTCGCTTAGCCAATCCCGCCGACCTCGAGGACGCTTGGACCGCCTGGATAGACCTCCTTTTCACCGTTGATGGAAAGCTACGCGCGCGCCTTTACACCAAAAAATATGAGACAAATTATGCAATCACCTGCTTATTTGAGGAAGACGGCCCGCTCATCGGCGGACTCAAAGCAGCGCTCAAAAAGACACGCGCGGCGCAAACCTACCACCGCTCTTTGGCCCTTACCCAAGCCGTTTACACCTACAAAAGCGCATGGACTGAGGCCAAGCGAGACATTGGTGTGCTGGACTTTGATGACCTCTTGGTACGGACCTCAGCCTTGTTGCGCGCAGGGCAGGGGGCGGCGGCTTGGGTGCTTTATAAACTCGACGCAGGCCTTGCGCATATTCTGATCGACGAAGCCCAAGACACCAACCCGCAGCAATGGGACCTTTTGGAGCCGCTTTTCACGGTACTAGAGCAAGAGGCGAGAACCCAACCTCGCACGCGCTTTATCGTCGGCGACGAAAAACAGTCCATCTATTCGTTCCAAGGCGCAAAGCCGGAGCGATTTCTAGAAGAGAAGGCGCGTTTTGAGGCGGGCGCAGCCGAGGGGGCCGATCAAAGACGCAGTCTTGCCTTCGACCTGTCATTTCGCTCTAGCCAAACCATCCTCAATGCGGTCGATGCGGTGTGGGCCTGTACCGCCCTTGGTCACCCTCCTGCGACGACGCAGACGGAGGAGGCAGATGCCCCGTTTGAGCGCAAGTATGCCTTTCCGACCCAGCATATCGCCTATCGCACAAAGCATATGGGCGCGGTGGAGCTTTGGCCAAAGACTGTCGCTGGTGAAAAAACCGCTCAAACCGACGCTTGGGACCACCCCCTCAATATTGAACGAGAGGACAGCAGCCGCAATCGTCTCGCCGAACGGATCGCGTTGGAGCTTAAAGCACGCTTGGATTGTGGTTTTGCCATCCCACACAAAGAAGATATCCGACCCATGACACCCGGCGATGTCATGATCCTTGTAAAAAAGCGCGGGCCCTTTTTTCACCAGCTCATCAAGCGGCTGAAATACCACAAAGTCCCTGTTGCTGGGGCGGACCGGATCAAGTTGGTCGAGGACCCGGCCATCCAAGATCTGATCGCGCTCGGCCGTTTTGCTTTGTTACCCCAAGATGATTTCAATACCGCCTGCGTGCTCAAGGGCGCATTTTGTGGCCTTGTCGACGATGACACACATCTGTTCCCATTGGCTTGGGACCGTGGCAGCCACACTTTGTGGCACCGGCTCCAATACTCTGCCGATCCTGCCCATGTGCCGGTCGCCGCGTTGCTAAAGTCTGTGCTTGGTCGCGCAGGTCATTTACCACCTTACGAGTTTTACGCCTCAATCCTTGAACGGCCATGCCTGGATGGCAAAACCGGCTGGACCTTATTGATTGAACGTTTGGGCCATGAAGCCCGCGAACCCGTGGAAGCGCTTCTAAGTCGCGCCCTCAGTCATGGTCGGACCGAAACGCCTAATCTGCTTGGGTTTTTAGCTGCGATCGAAAATGATGCCGCCGACGTTAAGCGCGAAATGGAACAGGGCAGTGATGGCGTGCGCGTCATGACCATTCACGGGGCGAAGGGCTTGGAAGCCCCAGTCGTCATTTTACCAGAAACAACATCGCCAAGAGGGGCAACAAAAACACCCTTTCACTACGACGCAGACACACAAGCTTTTCTATGGTCGCCAACGGCCAAAGAAGACCCCGAAGTCTTTGCCAACCTTCGCTCTGCCCAACTCGAGGCGGAAAAGCGAGAGGACGCGCGACTTCTCTATGTTGCGATGACGCGGGCACGCGACCTTTTGATCCTTTGTGGCTTCCATTTCGGCCAACAGACGAAGGACAAAGGCGAGTCTAGCCAAGACGAGCCGGACACAAATGCTAAAGACACCTGGTATGATTTGTTTGATCAAGCGCTCACACTCTTGGGGCCGAGCCAACAATGTGAGGGCCTAGCCGGGCTCGACGACGCCTTCACCTACAAACTCTGGGGCCAGTATGAAGGTGCTCAGCAAAAAGACGCGCTAAACCGTCCGATGCCCCCGCCGCTACCCGCTTGGATCGATCAAGCGCCGTCGGCAGAAAAGCAGCGCGCGCGCCGAATTGCGCCGTCGGCTTTGGCACCAGATGGATCGGAACCGGCAACGCTCTCACCGTTGCAACCCGATGCACGTCTGCGCTTTCTGCGCGGACGCCTGATCCACGAATTGCTGCAAAGACTTCCCGATGTTCCGGAGCACACATGGGCGGATCGTGGACGAGGACGCTTGGCGCGAGAAGTAGACTTAAGCGAGGAAACTCGGCTACAAATGCTGGAGGAGACGCTCGCCGTCCTGCGTCATCCCACATTCGCGCCGCTATTTGGGCAACAAAGCCGTGCTGAAGCAACGATCGTCGGACGCGGGCCCGGTCTACCTGACGATATGGTCGTCAATGGCAGTGTTGACCGTTTGGTCGTCACCGAAACAGAAGTCCTCGTGCTGGACTTCAAGACCAATCGCCCACCACCCTTAACGGTGGAAGGCGTCGCGCAAGTCTATCTGAACCAGATGGCAGCCTATCGCGCCCTTCTTCAAGGTAATTGGCCGAACAAGAAAGTACGGTGTGCCCTTCTGTGGACTGACGGTCCGCGTCTCATGGAATTACCTGATCAAATTCTGGATGACGCCTTGCGCGTGATTGTCGGGCTGCCTAGTTAAGGTAACAAGTCACTTGGAGTTCACACAATGCCAACCCTAGCCATCACCGACGACAGCTTTGAATCAGACGTTCTAAAGGCTTCGGGTCCAGTTCTTGTGGACTTTTGGGCGGAATGGTGCGGTCCATGCAAGCAGATCGGGCCTGCTCTGGAAGAGATTTCCGAAGAAATGGCTGGCCAGCTCGTGGTTGCTAAGCTGAATATTGACGATAATCCGGGCACTGGGTCACGCTATGGTGTGCGCGGAATCCCAACCATGATGTTGTTCAAGGATGGTCAAGTGGTCTCTACCAAAGTGGGTGCTATGGCAAAAAGCCGCATTTCGGCTTGGATTGGCGAAAGCCTCTAGCGCCTTACTCTGGCGGCAAACAAACCACTTGGATGACTTGCAGGTCGCGGCGAACCCGATTGGCCACGCGGGCAATATCGTCCGGCTGAACGGGCGCAATCGCGACCCCGGTCGGGCTTAAGCGCGCTTCCCGCAAAGCTTGAATAACACTGTCTGAGCTTGTGGTGATCACGCGCCCGCGCCGCAAACTCTCCGCAATCGTAATGCCAATCACATTGCCACGCGCATCAAAAGCAGGGCCACCTGAAAGCCCGCCCAACGTGCCACGCAGCCCTTTGGACCTTGAAATCTCTGCCCATGCCAAGGTGTTTTCCCGCCCGCGCCAAGCCCCTTCGGTAATCATCAATTCGCGCCCTATCAGGCGGCTAACGACTTCACCCGGTTGGCCTTGTGGAAACCCAATATGAAATCCTGTCGCGCCAATCTGTAGGTCAGCTTCATTTAGGTCCAGTGCCAAGGGCTCTGGCCCGCCTTGTGTCTTCAATATGGCCACATCAGCGCGCTTTGACACATAAACCAGAGAGGCCGCTACAAGCCCTTGATCCTGACCATTAACCACACCCAAACGCTCGCATCCCAAGGCGACGTGACGGGCGGTCAACCAAACGCCATTGTCCCCAATGGCAAAGCCAGTCCCGCTCGACCAAGGACCAGCGCGTTGCGCTTCCACCATAGACTGATCGTCAAACGGGCTGGGTGCCGGCAATAGTGGCCCCTTTTCTTCTTCCACTAACGACTCGCGCGGAGGCGCGACGAAGGTTTCGGCTGGCTTAGAAGGCAATCGCGGATCAGAACGATCATTAACGCGACCCAACAGCCAAGCCGCGCCCATGATCAGGACCAAAAGGATCAAAATCCCATCGCCGAACCGTCTCAACATCGCACATCAGCCGTTCAAGGCCGACGCCGTTAAGAGTGCGGCCCCAATTTTGACGCCAACCAGAACGGCGGCTGAGGCCATTTCGCCATTTTCAATGCGTGCCGACAGCCCCCGAACCACGAAATCTACCAAACGGAACATGACCAATTGCAGCACCAAAGCGGTTAAGCCCCAGACAATGACATCCATCAAAGCATGAGATGTCGCCAAGGTCGCAGCAATCGGAATGGCAATGCCTATTGCCGCGCCCCCAAGCGAAAGGCCAGCGGCGGCATTGCCCGCGCGGACAAGCTCAATCTCGCGATGGGGCGTAATGGCCATATAAAGCCAAACCCCAAAGGCCCAGATTGCGATCGCGACGCCGCCTTGTAACAGAAAGGCGGGCAGACCGGTGACAAAGGCTTGCAACGAAGGGTCCATGCTTCACTTTCCTCGCTTCCTCGGTGGAACATAACTTCCAGTGCTGACGTTTTGGCTTTAATGCGTCAAGCATCAAATGGAGGTGGGCCTGCAGCTCGGCCCCACCTGCCTGACCTGAATTGGAGCCAACATGACCGCCACCACGCAAAAAGTCGCCCTAGTCACCGGGTCCACCAGCGGAATTGGACTTGCCATTGCAGAGGCTTTCGCCGAAGCCGGATATGGCGTGGTGATTAATGGATTGGGAGAAGCGGATCAGATCGAAACCACTCGGGCGAAACTTGCTAACGACCATAAGGTCGATGTGCTTTACCATCCAGCCAATATGATGGCCCCGGCTGAAATAGAAGACATGATCGCCAAAACACGGTCGCACTTTGGGCGGTTGGATGTCGTCGTCAATAATGCGGGTATTCAATTTGTTGCCCCGATTGAAGATTTCCCAGCCGAAAAATGGGATCAGATCATTGCCATCAATCTCACCTCAGCCTTTCATACTATCCGCCACGCGATTACCGGCATGGCGGCACAAAAATGGGGCCGGATCATCAATATCGCTTCTGCGCACGGTCTGGTGGCCAGCCCGTTTAAGTCGGCCTATGTCGCAGCCAAGCATGGCGTCGTGGGCTTAACCAAGGCGGTTGCGCTCGAGCATGCCAAAGACGGCGTTACCTGCAATGCGATCTGCCCCGGCTATGTTCTAACCGGCCTCGTGAAGGCACAAATCCCAGATCAAGCAAAATCACGTGGCATCAGTGAAGAAGAAGTCATCCAAAACGTGCTGTTAGCTGCGCAGCCGACCAAACAATTTGTAACGGTCGAGCAAGTGGCCTCGTTCGCGCTTTATCTGGCCAGCGATTCAGCCGCGCAAATCAATGGCGCGATCCTGACGATGGATGGCGGCTGGACTGCCCAATAAATTAAAAGTCTATTCGGCCAAAGGCTTCTTACAGCGCGCGATCAGCCCTTCAAGCTGGGCGGGCTGAGGGGCGGAGACCGTGATTGTTGCACCATTAGCGGCGAAGTCTAAAGGCAGACCGGCACCAAGGCGCGCCAAAAATGGGTCAGAGGAAACAGCGTCTGCCGCGCCATCGACTTCATAGCCATTGGCGCTTGGTTTCCAGGCCATCGTCAGACTTGCACTTTTCCCGCCACTACTGACCCGTACGGGCCCAGTAGTGCCCTTCGTAGGCCCGGGCAGGCCCGAGACAGCGATCGTATAGCCACCGCCAGCCCTGCAGGCGACCGAAGCCAACGCGCCTTTCTGGCCCAAGGGTGACGCGATCCGCCCAGCATTCGGCTCTCGCCATGCCGGCGTTTCGGCCTTTGTTGGTGGTACTGGAGCGGGGGCAGTTTCCCATGTCACTTTCCCTGCTTTCAGGTCATAAAAAGCAATAGATTGAGCGGAATCTTCCCCAGAGGCTGGCGGGCAAAACCCAGCGAGTGCTAATCCACGCGCCCGAACCTCTGGCTGAAGATTGTCGCTCTTAAGCCGCGCCGCCAGCGTGACGCGCGTCCCACGGCGCAGGTCCAACACGATAGCGCGCGCTGAGCAGGGCTTTGGTGCAGCCTCAGCCGCTACTAAAACCACCACCTCCGGCAATAAACCACCTTCTGGCCACACTCCTTGAATCGACAACTTCTGTGGGGCGCCAGCAATCCTTACTTCGGCCTTGGCATCTAAGCCCGCCTTCTCCGGCAACAATTCTTCACCCTGAGACTGTGCCGCGCGGGGGTAAATCAACACGCCATCGAGATAGGCTGCAGCGCCGCCATCGGACGCCTTAATTTCTAGCAAGCCGCGAGGAGTCAAAAGCTGGGTATCTGCCAAGCTCGGCAGTGCAGCACCTGCGCGCACCAAATCGGCAAAGCGTTTCCCAGCTGACAGCGCCACCCCGTCTCGGCGCATTTGCTTCAGAACCAAAGTGCCTGCCTGCGGACCGGTTTGAAACCTAAGGACCAAAGTCTCAGGCATGCCGCTAGCAGCGGCCTTAACACTGGGCCCAGGCTTGAAGACATAGCCAATTTCAGCGCCTGTTTGCAGGTTTTGAAACGACCTTGACGCGCGATAGCCTGCTTGGGATGCGCGGACCTCGAGATCATTGAGATATTGCTCAATCGATAAATTGGTCGACACCGGACCTTGCACGCCATCTAATTCAGCCAAAATCGTTTGAGGTAAGAGAGACAAAAGCGCTTGGTTGGTTTGCCCTTGCGTTGGTGACGTGACGGCCGAGCCAATGCCAATTGGGGCAGCCGATCTCAAAAACGGCAAGATAATCCCACCCGTGGCAACGCCAACCCCAAACGAGAATAAGGCGACTAGGGCCAGCATGCCAACGCCAAAACGCGGGCCATAAATAGGCTTAGAAACAATTGCTACTGGGTCACGATCCATCGCTTGTACCATAGGTGGATGTAGGGCGTATTTGCCTCGGTCGCCAAGTCACATGGGGCAGCCAATTTGCTTCCACTGCAGGGAAGGGGGCCGTTTCCCCTTCAAACCACAGTCAACGCAGGCTAAACACTTCCTATGACCACAGCTTTGCCCGCCGAACCGCCCATGACCCCAGCCCTGGTTGCCGAACACGGCCTATCAGAGGCTGAATATGCCGTAATTCTAGACCGCTTGGGCCGCGAACCCAATCTAACAGAGCTCGGCATTTTCTCTGTCATGTGGTCAGAGCATTGCAGCTACAAAAGCTCACGGCGGCATTTGGCTAAGTTCCCCACCAAGGGCCCGCGCGTCATCCAAGGCCCAGGCGAAAATGCTGGTGTCATCGACATTGATGATGGGCAGGCCGCCGTTTTCAAGATGGAAAGCCACAACCACCCAAGCTTTATCGAACCCTATCAAGGGGCGGCGACGGGTGTGGGCGGGATTATGCGCGATGTGTTCACCATGGGTGCCCGCCCGATTGCGCTGGCCAATGCGCTGCGCTTTGGCAGTCCAGACCATCCCTTAACGCGGCGTTTGGTATCTGGCGTGGTGGCAGGGATTGGCGGCTATGGTAATTGCGTCGGTGTGCCAACCGTCTGCGGGGAAACGAATTTCCACGCAGGCTATAATGGCAATATTCTTGTCAATGCCATGTGTGTCGGCCTCGCCGATGCTGACAAGATTTTCTACGCACGCGGCGCCAAAATCGGCAGCCCGATTGTCTATTTCGGCTCCAAGACAGGCCGCGACGGGATTCATGGGGCAACCATGGCCAGCGCTGAATTCGACGAGGCGAGCGAGGAAAAGCGCCCAACCGTTCAAGTTGGTGACCCATTCGTCGAAAAGCTTTTGATCGAAGCCTGTCTAGAATTGATGGCGACCGACAGCATTGAGGCGATCCAAGATATGGGCGCGGCGGGTCTGACCTCGTCTTCAGTCGAAATGGCGGGCAAGGAATATCTGGGCATCGAGCTAGATATGAACACTGTTCCGGTTCGCGAGATCGGCATGACGCCCTATGAAATGATGTTGTCCGAGAGTCAGGAACGCATGCTGGCCATCCTAAAGCCGGGCCGCGAGGCCGAGGCTGAGGCCATCATGAAGAAGTGGGACATTGATTTTGCTGTCATTGGCAAAACCACAGATACAGGCCGGATGGTCTTGCACTGGAATGGCACCATTGTGTGCGATATTCCAGTGGCACCCTTGAGTGAAGATGCGCCCAATTATGATCGGCCTTGGGTACAGCCTGCGCTGCACCCCGCTATTACCAGCGCGATGCTGACCCCTGTTGCGGACTGGCGCGACGCAACTTTGAAACTATTGTCCTGCCCCGATGGCGCATCCAAGCGTTGGCTCTGGGAACAATATGACCGCCATGTGATGGCTGACAGCCTCGAAGAAAGCGCCACGCCGTCAGATGCAGCCATTGTGCGCATCCATAATACTAAAAAAGCTTTGGCAATCAGCTGTGACTGTACACCCCGCTATGTATCAGCGGACCCGTTTGAAGGCGGCAAGCAAGTCGTCGCCGAAGCCTGGCGAAACCTGACGGCCACTGGCGCAAGCCCCATTGCCATTACCGACAATCTGAATTTTGGGAACCCACAACGTCCTGAAATCATGGGGCAATTCGTACGCGCAACCGATGGTATGGCCGAAGCCTGTGCCGTCCTCGACTTCCCGGTCGTGTCGGGTAATGTCAGCCTCTATAACGAGACCTCGGGCCAAGCGATCCCGCCAACCCCGGCGATTGGCGGCGTCGGGCTTCTATCAGACTTTACCAAGCGCGTTGGCTTTGGTGCAGTAGACATGGGCGACATGGTCATATTGGTTGGCGAAACCACAGATAATCTGGGTGCGACTTTGGCCTTACGCGAAGTTTGGGGTCGTGAAGATGGCGCGCCACCGCATGTCGATCTCGCGAAAGAGCGCTTGACCGGTGACGTTGTGCGCAGCTTGATCCAATCAGGCCACATCCGCTCCTGCCATGATTTATCCGACGGCGGCCTCCTGATTGCTGCGGCTGACATTGCTATGGCATCGGGCACAGGCCTCGCCATCACTCTACCTCAAGGCCTCAGCACCGAAGCGGCCCTATTAAGCGAGGATCAAGCTCGTTACCTACTCATCGTCAACCCAACCCATGCTGATAGCGTGTTTGAGGCTTTGGAAGCGAAAGCCATTCCCTGCACGGCCATTGGCTCTGCTGGGGGATGCGAATTGGCTATTCAAGACGTCTTAGCTATTGATATCGCTGATCTGAAACTGGCCCACGAAGCCTGGATGCCCGCTTTTATGGCTTAACAGCCAAACCCCTTTACCCCGGAGACAGACATGCCAATGGCCGCTTCTGACATCAAATCGATGATTTTGGATGCTTTTCCGGACGCCGATATTGAAATCATCGATCTCGCTGGCGACGGAGACCACTATAAGGCGATCGTGAAGAGCGCGGGCTTTGCCGGCATGAACCGGGTCAAGCAGCACCAAGCGGTCTACGCCTCGCTGAAAGGCAAGATGGGGGGCGAGCTACATGCGCTCGCCCTCGAAACCAGCTTGAAGTCCTAAAGCAACGCGACCTACTTCTTGATAATCAACAGGCTGTAATCGCCCTCCGCTGTTTCCTCGACCGTTGTGACACGAATGATCTGCGGCCCTGCGGTTGTGACCGTATAGATCAACTTGGCATTTGTGCCGCCGCCGCCATCATCGTCGGAAGCATAGTCGTCATCGACGCGATCAATCTGGCGTGCGCCGACAGTGATGTCGAAACTCTCCGAGCTGGCCGTAATTTCAAAGGTTTCACCGACTTGGCCGTTAAAGACATAGCGATCAAAATACTGGCTATCGTTTCGTAAGGGATCAGTAGCGCCAAGATTACCGCGTATCGTCTCGCCAAGTTTTGCCCGGGCAGGGAAGGGCGGCACAACAGATGCTGGCATGTCACTGACACCGATGGTGTAAGCGCCTTCTTGCGTCGGCTCGCTGGCTGTCGCGCGAATAACATAGGTACCATCGCTTGGTGCGGTAAATTTAAGTCTGGCGTTCAAGCCTTGCCCGCCATCATCATCCTTTGCCAGCGCTTTAAAGGCGGAGGACGTCAAAAGACCAATCTCCAACAATGGATCTAAACTGGTGTCACCCTCCCTCTCCATCTTCACATTGACTCTCTGGCCGGCGCGCAACGCGATGGAATAGGTGTTGAAAAGAGTATCGGTATCGCCCAAGCGTGCGCCCCCATCGCGCAGCTCACCGGCCACATTCTGACCAAGACGCAAGGCTTCGGAAGCCAAGGGTGCGCGGTCAGCTGCCGCTTGCTCGACCATCAAGCGATAGGAACCAATGGTACGACCGACCCTTTGAACCTCCAAAACATAGGGTCCAGACGTTTCGGGCCGATAGCGCAGCGAGGCATTTTTGCCCCCACCAGCATCGTCATCTTGAGCTAGACTATCGAAACTCCCATCAGATCCAATTTTTCCAATCGAGATTTTTGGATCTAATTCACTTCCGCTGGTCGCATTGAGCGAGATTCTATACGCCTTTCCCGATTCGAGGCGTAGGCTGTACCGCGCGGCAAAAATATCATCGCCATCGACCTCATAACGCGGCGTCGTGTTTGAGATCGCCCCTGTGATTGCTTGGCCCAGCTCAATCGAGACCGGCGCTGGCATTGGCGGCAGCTCCTGCCGCAATCCGGTGGTCAAGGTATAAGTGCCGACTGCACCAGACCCGACAGCCGTGACGCGAACTTGATAGAGGCCCGCACGCGGGACGACGTAGCGGATACGTGCACTGGTGCCCGGCCCGCCATCATCATCTTCAGCAACCTTTGCACCTGCTGGGGTCAATAGCTCAAGTTTTGGGTCAAAGTCATCGGAGGAAAGATCAAGCTGAACTTCCTGCTCAGCGTTCAAGCGCACCGCGTAAGCGTCGACTGTTACCCCTTCGTTGGTGACCGCATCGTTTAAGTCCAGAGCGTCAGAGACACTCTGGCCAAAGGGGAGTGGTCGTGCCGAGATCCGTGGCGGCATCGACGCTGTTGCAAGGATGGTAAATGCCCCACGGTCGCCTTTGTCCATGGTGTTAGCCCGAACTTGCAGCAAACCTGAAGCAGAAACAATCTTGCGAACGACTGCCGGTTTATCCTTTTCGCCAACCGATGCGACACATGCCTCGCAGTCCTCATCAATTTCATCGCCAACGGAGACGATAGGCTGGAACGCGGAACTGGTTAGCGTCACCGTAACCATTTGCCCCTTAGGTGCCTGAACTTGAAAAAGCTCATAACTGCTATCATCGCTCTCAAGAACTGGGTCTTCGGGACCCATGGAACTTTGAAGAGGCTGCCCAAGCGTTAGCTGCCGGGGGCCAGGCTGTGCGCTAACAGGACCTGCGACCAAAAGCACAAGGAATGAAACAGAACCTAACCAAAGTTGACGCATCATAACGCAGCCACCGAAATGGCCCCTGAGACGGGCACGACTTCTGGTCAAAGTGCACCACGTCGAAAGCAAAAAACAGACCAGAAGCCTTAGGTATAATGAGCAAACACCCCTCCTAGCAATGGCTATCGCCAAACACGCGCAATTTCTTCTTGGACTTGACCGGACGGCCTGCCATCCCTAGCTGAAGGGAAGACAAGCACTTTTCTCAGACCCATCTGGTCACACAATGATTGACGCCGCGGTTCAGGTGTTCCATCGAAGGCTGAAACCTTCTTCGGCACGTATTGGACCCAGCAAGGAGCCCGAGCCATGAGCGACGCACAAGCCTTTATTGATAATCTGGTCAAGACCAATGATGTGGTCCTGTTTATGAAGGGCACTTCACGCATGCCCATGTGCGGTTTTTCCGGCACGGTTGTGAAAATCCTCGACCATGTTGGTGTCGACTATCAGGATGTAAACGTTCTGGCCAATGAGGACGTCCGCCAAGGCATTAAGGACTATTCTAATTGGCCAACCATCCCACAGCTTTATGTCAAGGGTGAGTTTATCGGTGGCTGCGACATCATTCGGGAAATGTTCGAAACCGGCGAATTGAAGCAGGTTCTCAGCGACGCAGGTGTCCCACTCCAAGCTTGATCAACCAATTTTTAGATACAAAAAAGCCCGCTCGGCCAATGCAGAGCGGGCTCTTCTGTGTCTGGCTTCTGGCTGGAATTACGACGCGTAATATTCCACAACCATGTTTGGTTCCATTTTGACTGGATATGGCACGTCAGCCAATTCCGGTACGCGCAAGAAGGTAGCCTTCATCGCGCCGACATCCATTTCAACATAATCAGGGAAGTCACGCTCAGCAGAGTCTAAGGCTTCCAAGACGAGTGCCATGGTGCGGGACTTTTCACGGACTTGCACCACGTCGCCAACGCGCAAACGGTACGAAGGAATATTGACCTTCTTGCCGTTGACCAAGACGTGACCGTGGTTCACAAATTGGCGCGATGCAAACACGGTCGGCACGAACTTCGCGCGATAGACCATTGCATCAAGACGGCACTCCAACAGGCCGATCAGGTTTTCAGCGGTGTTGCCCTTGCGGCGTGCGGCTTCTTCATAAAGGCCAGCAAACTGCTTTTCCGTGATGTTGCCGTAATAGCCCTTCAGCTTTTGCTTGGCGCGCAGCTGAGCACCGAATGCCGAGACTTTGGCTGGACGGGCAGTTGGGCCGTGCTGACCTGGCTTATAGGTCCGCTTGTTGACTGGGCTTTTTGGACGGCCCCACAGGTTTTCACTGAGGCGACGGTCGATTTTATACTTCGCAGCAATGCGCTTTGACATGTCTAGTCCATTTACGTTTTGACGGTCCGGGCGGCACACCATGTGTCGCGATTGCAATGGCCGGAAATCCATCACCCATGTTTTCCCCCAGTGAAGGCAGTGCCAACCCAGCAGGAAGGCGCGCTTAAACGGGATTGACACCTCAGAGTCAAGGATTGTGGGCAGTTTAAGCCAGACTTCACCTGCATCTCATGCGGGCTTGACATATGGTTTATCATTAAACTATATTGGTTGAACGTTAAACAAAAAAGAGGTTGCCATGCCAAATCGTCGTACTGTCCTCCAACTTCTCGCTTTCGGCTCACTAGCCGCCGTGCCAGCAGTCAGCGCCGCCACCCGCTCCGATACTGATCCTGCGGCCGCTTGGCGCAATCCCGGTGCTGGCCAAAAGGACCCCCGCCTATACAGTCTCGCGCACGCCATTCTCGCCCCCAATCCACACAACCGCCAACCTTGGTTAGTAAGCCTCGAAGGCGAAGACAGCATCATCCTTTATTTCGACACCACCCGCCGTTTGCCAGCGACGGACCCGTATGACCGTCAGCTGGCCATCGGGTGCGGCGCCTTCCTTGAAATTCTGTCGATTGCCGCGCGCGAGATCGGGCATGAGGCCCAGATAAGCCTTTTCCCGGCGGGCGAGCCTCAACCAGTCTTGAATGACAAGCCATTGGCCCATATCCGCTTCGTGAAATGCGGGACAAAGGACTCGCTCTATAGCTTCATCACGCAGAGACGCTCCAACAAGGAGCCCTACGACGCCAAGAAGCGCGTCAGCACTGAAAGCCTACAAGCGCTTTTGATGATGGAACCCACTGAAAATTTGACTTTATCGGGTACGCTGTCGGGCACCGCGCAATGCGAAGCCTTGCGACAACTCAGCATCCAAGCTTATCGGCGCGAAATTCAAACGCCCGTCGCGCTAAAGGAAAGTATTGACCTGATGCGGATCGGCAAAGCTGAAATTGCGAAATACCGCGATGGGATTGACCTCGATTTTCCCGGCATTGGTGCTATGCAGGCCATGGGCCTGATCACGCGAGAAAAGATGATGACGCCCGGCACCAAAGCGTATCAACAAGGCCTAGAGCAATATGATCCCTTGGCGAAATCCGCCTCAGGCTATGTCTGGATCATCAGCAATTCAAAGGATCGGTTCGCAGAAATTGCCGTCGGTCGCGCCTATGCCCGCCTCAATCTCCGAGCAACCGCACTTGGGATCGCCATGCACCCAATGAGCCAAGCGCTGCAAGAATATGCAGAAATGAGCGCGATAAAGGCCGATACTGAAAAGGCAGTCAGCTTAGCATCTGATAGGCGCCTACAGATGCTTGCCCGAATAGGGTATGCTAGCCCGGTCCCCCCGTCACCAAGACGAGGCCTTCAAGAGCATTTTCGTACATGACCACAGCCCGTCCTAATCCAGACTTCGCATCGATCGCTTATACCTTCTTCAATGAAATCGCGATCATTGACCAATTAGGACGCAACCGGTTTGAGCGTGTCTTGCCAGATGGCCTCTCGATTGCAGGCTTTAGCTTGCTCAATCACTTTGTTCGCCTGAATAAAACCCAAGACACGCCGAGCCATTTAGCGAAAGCATTCCAAGTCACCAAAGGAGCGATGACCAATACAATCCATCGCCTCGAGGCTTTAGGCTTAGTCACCATCGTTGCCGACCCCAGCGATGGGCGCGGCAAACTTGTCTCAATCACCCAAGCAGGCAGGGCAGCGCGCGACGATGCAATTGCCCGCTTAGCACCGTCTTTGCTGCAATTAGCCGAATTGATCGACCCTAATGAGCTTGCGGACCTCGTCCCGACCCTCATGAAACTGCGCGCCATTCTCGATGCCAACCGAGAGCCTGACCCACGGTCGTGACTCCGGCTGCCAATAGCGCTATCAGACGACGCCTGCCAAAGCACCTCACTTGCTAGCCTCCTCCTAAGACTTGCCGTCAGAAAACTAACCCATGTTACAAATCACAGACCTAACCTATCGCCTCGCGCGGCGCGTGCTGTTTGATGGGGCCAATGCTGTCATATCGGATGGCTGGAAAGTGGGCTTGGTTGGCAAGAATGGCTCTGGCAAATCCACGCTTCTGCGGCTCATACAAGACGAGGCGCTGAAGGGTGACGGCAGTGTCCGTCTCAAACGCGGCGCGCGCATGGGCTTTGTTGCCCAAGAAATCGCCGCCACACCAGACCCGATGCTTGACGTCGTGCTGGCGGCGGATACCGAACGGGCCAGCTTAATGGCCGAGGCAGAGACCGCGACCGACCCCAATCGAATTGGCGAGATTCATACACGTTTGGCAGATATCGACGCCTATTCGGCAGAGGCGCGCGCCAGTGAAATCCTTGTTGGCCTTGGCTTTAAGCAAGAAGAGCTGATGAATCCGGCCGGATCCTTCTCCGGTGGTTGGCGGATGCGGGCGGCGCTGGCGGGCGTGCTATTTTCAATGCCAGACCTATTGGTACTGGACGAGCCGACCAATTATCTCGACCTAGAAGGCGCGGCGTGGCTGGAAGCCTTTTTGCGCAAATATCCCAATACCGTCTTGGTGGTCAGCCACGACCGGGAAATGCTCAATCGTTCCGTCACCCACATTATGGCGCTGGAAGATGCGAAACTGGAAGTCCAGGCCGGTGGCTATGACACTTATCTGCGTCGCCGGGCAGAGCGTGCCGCCCTTCTCGCCGGCCAAAAAGCCAAGCAAGATGCTGCGAAAGCCCATTTGCAAGCATTCGTTGATCGATTCCGCGCCACGGCCTCCAAAGCGCGTCAGGCGCAAAGCCGGATCAAAATGCTGGAAAAGATGCAAGAGATTTCCGTGCCGATTGCGGACCGGGCGATGCCCTTTCACTTTGATGAGCCCAGCGAGTTGGCTTCACCCTTGATCCAGTTAGATGAGGCCGACCTCGGATACATTGAGGGTAAGCCCGTCTTGAGACAGGTGGATTTTCGGCTCGATCATGACGACAGGATCGTCATCATCGGCCCAAACGGGCAAGGCAAGACGACGTTGGTCAAATCCATCGGCGCACGGCTTGAACTGTTGAACGGCAAGCGGCGTGCCTCCAAAGCGGTCAAAATCGGCTATTTCAGCCAAGATCAATTAGACGAATTGCGCGCAGGCGAAACCGTTTTGCAGCACGTCCGTGACCTAGAGCCCGAATGGCCACCCTCACGCCACCGCTCCTTGGCTGCGCGGATGGGATTTGGTCAGGAAAAGATCGATACCCATGTCGAAAAGCTCTCAGGCGGAGAAAAAGTGCGTCTGCTTCTAGGCCTAATGGCCTATGCAAAACCCCACGTCTTAATTCTGGACGAGCCGACAAGCCACTTGGACATTGATAGTCGGGAGGCGCTGATCCACGCTCTCAATGATTATTCCGGCGCGGTTCTTTTGATCACCCACGATGTCTATTTGGCAGAAGCCTGTGCTGACAGGCTGTGGCTGGTCCATAATGGCCATGCGCGCGCCTATGACGGTGACTTGACCGATTATCGTGGCTTAGTCCTCAGCGCTGATCGCCCAGATGGCGGCGGATCAGCCAAGAATGCGCCAAAGGCCGCTCTCAAGAGCGACGTCGGCGGTGGAAAAAAGGGTCCATCGCTTTCCACTTTACGTTTCCGCTTGGCCGACGCAGAAAAGGCGGTCACCAAAGAACAGCATGCACTCGACACTATCGATGCCCGTCTCGCCTCGCCCAGCCTCTATACCGAAGGGGCCAAGGCACTTGCAGACCTCACGAAAAAGCGTGAATGGCATGCGCAAGCCCTCGCCAAAGCCGAAGCGGCTTGGATCGAGCTGAGTGAGGCAATTGAAGCCGCTTCCTGAGGAGACAAACGAAAAAGGCGGCCCCGAGGGACCGCCTTTTGATTTGTTTCAGGGCAGCTTAGCTTAGTCGCTAAAGCCACGGCCGTCGGTGCGCTCAGCAATCCGGGCCGACTTACCGCGACGATCCCGCAGATAGTACAACTTAGCGCGACGCACTTTACCTTTGCGCACAACCGTAACCGATTCCACATTCGGCGAGTACAATGGGAAAACCCGCTCTACGCCTTCACCGAAGGAGATTTTGCGAACGGTGAAGTTAGCGTTGATGCCACCACCAGAGCGGGCAATACAAACGCCTTCATAGGCCTGAACGCGCTCACGCTCGCCTTCTTTAATCTTCACGTTCACGCGCAGGGTGTCACCTGGCGAAAATTCTGGGATGGACTTGCCTTCGGAGACGCGTGCGACTTCCTCGGCATCGAGTGTTTCGATGATATTCATGTCAGCTCACCTTGCACGATTCCTAACTTAAGACTTTGAAACCAGATCAAAAGCTCAAGCAGGCCGCGGCATTGTTGTTGTCAAAGAGAACTTTGAGGTTGAAAGAAGACGCGCGTTTATACGAATGATCAGGCTTTGTCACCCTTATAAACTGCCCAAAGGTCCGGTCGACGGGCCTCAGTAACCGCTTCGGATTGTTGCTTCTTCCAAGCGGCGATCTTTGCATGGTCACCAGACATGAGAATGGGCGGGATCTCTTGGCCTTCAAAGCTCCGCGGTCGTGTGTAGAGCGGGTGTTCAAGAAGACCTGATTCAAAGCTTTCCTCGCCAAGGCTCTCGGAGTTGCCCAAGAGACCTGGCAGCAAGCGCACGCTGGCTTCCACCAGCATTTGCGCCGGCAAGTCCCCACCGGTTAGCACGATATCGCCGACCGCGATTTCTTCCATCCCGCGCGTTAAAATGGCGCGCTCATCCAAGCCTTCAAAGCGGCCACAAAACAGAATGACGCCGGGCCCAGCCGCCAAGTCGCGCACCCGGGCTTGGGTCAGAGGTTTGCCGCGTGGGGTCAAATACATCAGCGGGCGACCTTTGCGGGCTACGCTATCAATCGCGCGCGCGGCAACATCTGCCTTCATCACCATGCCTGCGCCACCCCCGGCCGGCGTATCGTCCACTTGCCGATGCTTGCCGTCGCCAAACCCGCGCAAATCAATCAATTCCAGTGACCAGACAGATTTCTCAAGACCTGTGCCAATCAAGGATGCACCAAGAGCGCCAGGCCAAGCCTCTGGGGTTAGCGTAATGACGGAGACAGAAAAGGGCATCAGCGCTTTTATCCCAGCTTAGCGCATCTGCGAAGTCGGCCCGCGCATTGCCTGCAAAAGCAGACCAGCGCGGCTGCGAACCCAGACGTGACGGCCCCGAAAAGCCACGCTAAAGGGTCAAAATGAACATTTATTTTCTGGGAATCGGCGGGGCTGGTGTCAGTGCCTTAGCCAGCGTCTTGCAGTCACAAGGCCATCAAGTCACTGGGTCTGATGAAGGGGTATTCCCGCCTGTTTCGACCTATCTCGACCAAGCCGGCATTGTTTATGCCAAATGCTTTGACGTGGCCAATCTCCCAGAGAAAATCGACGTCGCTGTCGTGGGCACGACCGCCAAGATGGACCCGGCGACAAATCCTGAGTTGGCTGAACTGCAGGCGCGCGGGGTGCCGTGCTATAATTTTGCAACTTACCTCGGCCAATTCACGCAAGACCGCGAAAATCTGATCGTAGCGGGCAGCTTTGGCAAAAGCTCATTGACCGCGCTGGTTGCCTTCTTGCTGCGTCACGCGGGCCAAGATCCGGGCTGGTTCATCGGTGCGATCCCGCTCGACTTGCCAAAAACCGGCCACGCCGGAACAGACCCGCTCTTTGTTATGGAAGGCGACGAATATATCGTCAGCCTGCAGGATCGGCGCAGCAAGTTTGAGCTTTATCGCCCTAGCCACATTCTGATTTCTTCCATCGTGCATGACCATATCAATATGTTCCCAACCATGGCGAACTATGAAGCCCCATTTACAAAGTTGTTTGCCGCCCTGCCCCCCGAGGGCCTTCTCATCGCCTGTCACACGTATGAACCTGTCCGCCGCCTCATCGGTGACAGACCCGCCGCCTGGTACGGCTTGAAGCCAAACCCCGGCTATTTTGCAGAAAATATCGCAATTGCCGAAGTCACCGCATTTGACCTTGTTTGCCCTGATAGCAGCAGGATCTCGCTGGAAACGGAACTCTTGGGCCTCCATAACATTGAGAACCTGATTGGGGGCAGCGCCTTTGTGCTGGAGCGCGGACTAATGTCCCCCTCCCAAGTCCAAGACGCGGTGCGTGCGTTCCGAGGGGTTGCGCGGCGGCTTGATAAGAAGACCCGCACGTCCACTGTCCCAGCCTATGAGGGCTTTGGTTCGTCTTATGAAAAGGCCCGGTCGGCAATCGACGCGATCCGCTTGCATTTCCCGAACCGGCCCTTGGTTGTGGTGTTCGAACCCCATACCTTCTCTTGGCGTAATCAAGATGCGCTGGGCTGGTATGATCACGTCTTTGAAGGCTGTGATCAGGTCCATATTCTACCCCCGCCTCAAATTGGTGCGGCAAGCCAACCGCAATTGACCCTGTCAGACATTCTCGACCGGGTGCATGCAGCAAGTGTTTCAGCCCAAGGCATTGAAGACACACAGGCGTTTCTCAGCCAGATGCCAGTCAACCTTAAGGGCGACGAAGTCGTCCTCTTACTCTCCTCCGGCCCGCTCGATGGGTTGTCAGAGACGCTACCCAATCGCCTTGACGCGCTATTTGGGGACCGGGCTCACAACGGATGAACCTCGATAATTTGCCCGTTGACCCTCACGCTTATGCCTCTTTCCTGCTGATTATGGCAGGGATGGCCGCAACCCCCGGTCCGGCAAACTTATTTGCTCTGGCAACCGGCCTGGCAAAAGGCCCGCGCGCTGGCCTTTTGGGTGTTTTCGGAATGAACGTTGCTTCACTAGTTTGGTTCATCTTTGCCGCCCTAGGATTGGGTGTGTTGATGCGCCTCTATCCGTCTGTATTCTCCATGCTGGCGATTCTAGGCGGGCTTTATCTGGCATGGCTGGGCTTTAAAGCTCTCCGGGCCGCCCTCTCGAGGGAAACGCAAGGCTTCCAACTCGCGGGCCAAGCTGCAGGCAGCAACCCGTTCAAAGACGGGTTTCTGGTGCAAATCAGCAATCCAAAAGCCTTACTCTTCTTTACCGCCGTGTTGCCGCCCTTCATTGATCCGCAACGCGACACCGTGCCGCAACTTGCCATGTTTGCAGCGGGAACCGTTTTGTTTGACACTTTAACCATGTCCATGTTTGCGATGGCAGGGGGGCTGATGGCCCGTCAATTTGCGCAAGCCCGCTTTGCACGCCTTTTCTCTGCTGTCGTCGGGGTCCTGCTCCTCAGCACGGCAACCCTCATGCTCCTCAGAACGATGGATTGATCACCAAGACAAACCAGGCCATTGAATATTTTTTCATTTGGGGTGGCCATGGCCAAAAGACGTTCCCCGGAACCGATATCTGCCATCGAAGATCGACTTTTACGCGCGTCGGTAGCGCTGGGCGATAACCTCGACAGTGTCTCAATGCCTGAACTGGCGGCCGCTGCCAACATCGCGGTTGGGACGCTTTACCGCATCGCGCCATCTAAGTCTGTTCTAGCAGAAATCTTGGATGCGCGGGCTCGCGCCCTTTTTGACCGCCACGTCTTTGCGCCATTTCCAGCGCGCCTCAGTCTTCAACAGCGGTTCCATTTGATGTGGACAAGGCTTGCTGACTTTGCGCTGCAAGAACCCGACATTGCCGCCTATCTGGCCCGAAAGCCCATGGGCCATGACAGCGCCTTCATCAAAGCCAGTGCGATCTTTGCGCGTGACGGGGCTTCAACAGGGGAGCTTAAAGCCTTAAGCGGCGAAGAATTGGCGGCAATCGTCTGGGGACCGCTGTCTGCCCTCTTGCGCAACCATGCCTGTTCGGTGGAAAGTCTAAAGCAACTCGAACAAGCGGCTTGGGATGGTCTACGTCGCATATAATCAGGGAGACGAACATGACAGGACGTATGGCCGGAAAAATGGCCTTAATCACCGGGGCCGCCCAAGGATTAGGCGCAGCGATTGCAACCATGTATGCCAAAGAAGGTGCCAAAGTTGTCGTGACCGATATCAATGGTGCAGGGGCAGATGCAACAGCTGCGGCCATCAACACGCTTTATCCCGGCCATGCGACTGCTTTCCAACAAGACGTCTGTTCTGAGCCACGCTGGATCGAGATCGTGAACGCGGCGCATGACGCGATGGGCGGCTTGAATGTTTTGGTCAATAATGCGGGCATTGGCAGCTTAGGCTCCGTTGAAAGCGAAACTTTTGAAACCTGGAAGAAAGTTATGGCGGTCGATGTCGATTCCGTCTTCCTCGGTTGTAAGTATGCGCTTGGCGTTATGAAGCCGTATGGGCCTGGTGCCATCGTCAATATTTCGTCCATCGCAGGCCTGATCGCTTCGGCCAATTATGCCGCCTATAATGCGGCTAAGGCCGCCGTTTGGTTGCTAACGAAGTCGGTCGCCTTACATTGTGCCCGCAAAGTACCCGGCTTCCGCTGCAATTCTATCCACCCGACCTTTATCAAGACGCCAATCCTTGACGGGATGGCAGGCCTAGTTGGGTCGCAAGAAGAGGCTTATGCGAAATTGGCGCGGCAAGTCCCATTGGGGCGCTTGGGTGAGCCTGACGATATAGCCTATGCAGCCGTTTATCTGGCCAGCGATGAAAGCAAGTTTGTGACCGGCGCCGAACTGAAAGTCGATGGTGGCATTTCCGCCATGTAGGGCGTTGAATTAGCGGACAATCACAGACAATAAGACGACGCGCGCAATGCCGGGGCCGACTACGCGGTCGGTCATGGCCTGCATGCGCTGACCTAAAATCTGGGTATCTGGCACGCGGCCCGGAATGAAGAAGCTATTGACAAATTCTTGCGCGACGCCGCGCCAAGCAGCACGCAGGGCAGGGGTAGCGGCTTGTGCCCGCTCGCGCTTAGGCATCGCACTCACGACAATACCCATATCAATCTGAATAATACCAACCGGCCGATATTGCCGCATAATGCTGGCGGTGATTTGATTTGAGCCAAGGAAACCAGCTTCGTTGCCACCGCCTTTGGGGACCGGTTTCGCCGCCTGTGCGTTAGTCGCGCCCAAGAAAGCTGTAGAAGCAAGTCCAATTGTTGCGGCAGCCGCCGCCTTTACGAGCGCGCGTCTGGTTCTTTCAGAACCCGTGTGCGCGTCCGTAATCGTACAAGTGGGTCCGCTTAGGTCTTGATACGAATCAGTCATGGGTACGATTTTCAAGCATACGCGTTAAAGAAACGTGGCAAATCCGTTCGGACTGCATTAGCATTTGTGCAGGAGGACTTGATTTGGCAGGTATGGTGGACATGACGGCGTTTAAAGAGCCGGTCATTATTCTGACGGCCGCAGCCATTGTGGTCCCCTTATTTCATCGCTTTAAAATCAGCCCGATTCTTGGCTTCATTCTGTGCGGCATCCTACTAGGCCCATCCGGCTTGGGCGGCCTCGCTATTCAAGATCCTTGGCTCAACGCATTTACGATCCAAGACCGCGCTTCCATTGCCATAATGGCTGAAATGGGAATCGTATTTTTGCTCTTTGCTATCGGCCTTGAACTTTCGTTTGAGCGACTAAACATGATGCGCAAAGTGGTATTTGGTCTAGGATCTCTACAACTCGGCCTCTCTGCACTCTCAATTTTTTCTGTCTGCTACTTCTTGCTCGGCACCACGGGAACGGGTGCTGCCGTGATCGGCCTTGCCCTTTCTTTGTCCTCTACGGCCGTTGTCCTGCAAACCTTGGCCGAACAAAAGCGACTAACCAGTCCAACTGGTCGCGGGGCCTTCGGCATTTTGCTGTTCCAAGACTTAGCCGTCGTGCCTGTACTATTTGCGGTTTCTATGTTGGCGCCCAACAGAATGGGTCTGGGCGTCGGCGGGCTGGTGCAAAGCTTGGCCGTGGCCGTCTTTGCGGTTGCGCTGACCATCGTGATTGGGCGTATCGTGTTACGTCCCTTGTTCCGCCAAGCTGCCAGAACCCGCAGCCCAGAAATCTTCATGGCCGCCTGTCTTTTGGTTGTCATTGCCACCGCTCTCGGCAGTGCAGCAGCAGGACTGTCCATGGCCCTTGGCGCTTTTCTGGCGGGGCTACTTTTGGCCGAAACCGAATACCGGCGCGAAGTTGAAGCCACGATTGAACCCTTCAAAGGGCTTTTGCTGGGTGTGTTTCTTGTCTCCGTCGGCATGAGTGTAGATATCGGTAAGGTATTAGAGCGGCCGCTCGAGATTGCCGCTGCGATTATCGGCTTAATCGCCGTCAAAGCAGCTGTGGTCACGGCACTTGGCCCAAGTTTTGGGATCAAGCGCCAAGCAGCGTTAAAAGCAGGTTTGATCTTGGGGCCCGGCGGAGAATTTGCCTTTGTGGTCTTGGGCCTTGCGACCAGTCTGTCCGTCCTGCCAGCCGAGCAAGCGGACTTTGCATTGCTTATCGCGGCAATCACCATGTGCTTAATCCCACTTCTGGGGCGCTATGGCCTCCAAGGTGCTACTAACAAGATGCCCATCGAAGCCGAAGAACTCGACCTAGCCCAGCAGGCCAGCCAGACCGATAGCCCACATGTCATCGTTGCCGGATATGGTCGCGTCGGCGCGGTCGTGGTCGAGCTACTGGCCGAGCAAAAAATCCCTTATATCGCCGTGGATTCCGATATTGACCGGGTGCGGCGCGCACGTAAGGCTGGGAAAAAGGTCTATCTCGGCAATGCTTCGCGAAGTGAATTTCTGCGCGCCTGCGGGATTGAACGGGCACGCGCCCTCGTCGTTACGATGGACGGGGGCTCGGCTGTCGACCAAGTTGTCACCGCAGCCCACCTAGAGCAACCCAATCTGCCAATCGTAGCGCGAAGCCGTGACGCTGCCCATGCGGTCCACTTGTACAGCTTAGGCGTACGCGAAGCCGTTCCGGAAACCCTAGAAGCCAGTCTGCAGGTTGGTGAAGCGATCTTGGTCGAAGCCGGTGTGCCTATGGGCAACATTTTGGTCGCCATTCATGAGAAGCGGGCCACCATGCGCGCATCGCTATTAGAAGCTTCCACGTCTGCCACGCCGTCGGAGCGTATGCGGGTCCTGCGCGACCAACATCTCAAGGAAAACTCTTAAGGGCTGCATGCACCGCGCGATGGACCTTGCTGCCTTCCTGATTTGACCTTGCGGCCTCACAAGCTTAACAGCAACAAAATCCCGGGAGCACCACATTGACCTCTGCGCAAGATCACGCGCTCGCTTTCGCGCGCCAACCCACCGCCGCCCTTGTTTTGGCTGATGGTACTGTTTTTTGGGGCCACGGCTGTGGCGCGATTGGCGAAGCAGTCGCCGAAGTTTGTTTCAATACGGCGATGTCGGGCTATCAGGAAATTCTGACGGATCCGTCCTATGCGGGCCAAATCATTGCCTTCACCGCGCCACACATTGGCAACACCGGCACCAACAACGAAGATGAAGAAGATGCTTCGCCCCCCGCAGCTCACGGCGCGCGTGGCGCAATAATGCGGGCGGATATCACGCGTCCTTCGAACTGGCGGTCAGAAGCCTCCCTCGATACTTGGTTGAAGGCGAAAAATATCGTTGGCCTCACGGGCATCGATACGCGCGCGCTGACGGTCCGTATTCGCGAACACGGTATGCCACATGGTGTGATTGTCCACGCACCAGACGGCCAGATTGACGTCGCCGCTTTGGCAGCCAAGGCAGCCGCTTGGTCGGGCCTTGAAGGCTTGGACCTCGCCAAGGATGTCACCTGCAAGGCCCCTTATGAGTTTGATGGCACCCAATGGATGTGGCCGGCCGGAACAGGCACCGCTGATACCCAAGAAGACCTGAACGTCGTCGTGCTAGACTTTGGGGTCAAGGAGAACATCTTGCGCTGTCTCGGTTCAACCGGCGCAAACATCCAAGTGGTGCCCGCTCACACAAGCGCAGAAGATGTGCTCGCACACAATCCAAACGGTGTTCTGTTGTCGAATGGGCCAGGCGACCCCGCAGCGACTGGCACCTATGCGGTTGAGACCATTCAAAAAATTATCGCGGCTAAAGTACCCGTCTTTGGCATCTGCTTGGGCCACCAAATGCTAGGCCTCGCCTTAGGCGCAAAAACTGTAAAAATGGCGCAAGGCCACCACGGCGCTAATCACCCGGTGCAAGACCTTTCAACGGGCAAGGTTGAAATCGTCTCCATGAACCACGGCTTTGCTGTGGATCGCGACAGCTTGCCCGACGGTGTGATTGAAACCCATGTGTCACTGTTTGATGGCTCAAACTGTGGCATTGCGCTGGCCGACCAACCCGTCTTCTCAGTACAATACCACCCAGAGGCCAGCCCAGGACCTAAAGACAGTTTCTATTTGTTTGAGCGGTTTAGAGAAGCCATGCATGCACATAAACAAGCGCAATGACGCGCTTGTGCACTTGACGTCGGCTGAATGGGCGGCATTGTCAGGCTATGAGCCAGATTAATCGCCGCACCCTGCTTTCAAGCTTCGCTATCGTTCCCGCACTTTCGGGCCTCTCGGCCTGCGGTAAGGCGGACGCCCCTGCCGATATCCTGCGGGTGGGATTGGGTGGTGGACCCGATTCTTTAGACCCCCTCAAGGCTGAATTTGCGGCCGCCGCCTTGTTATTCCGGCAATTTTATTTGCCCGTCGTCGGTTATGGGCCGAAGGGTGGGCCGGCACCGGGCTTTGCAACGTCTTGGACACCCAGCAACGATAACAAAACTTGGACCTTCGAAATCGCGCAAGGCCTGACTTGGTCAGACGGCAAGGCGATCGATTCAAAAGATGTTCTCGATAGCCTGCGCCTAGGTGCCGACAAAAAGACCGCCTATGCGGACGCGTCAGAACTTTATATGATCAAGGGTTATCGTGACTGCGTTGTGGACGGCAAAGATCCCACAACCATTGGGGTGTCAGCGCCAAGCCCAACGAGTCTGATTATTGAATTGGACGTCTCAGACGCTGCCTTCTGGAGCCGGATGCAGGAGTTTTATCCTGTGCCAATGCACACAATCGCCGCTCATGGCGAAAAGTGGACCGAACTCGACAAGATCGTTGTTTCAGGCCCATATAAGCCCATAGAACGCTCGCAAACACGCTTGGTTTTTGACAAGAACCCTAAAGGTGGCTGGGTCGACGGCATGCCGCGTCAAATTAGCGTTGAGGCCATCGAGGATTCCTCGACCCGCCTTCGCATGTTCCAATCAGGTGACTTGGATCTGGCGCAAGACCCACCCTTGCTGCGCGCTGCTGATTTCGAAAAAGAATTTGGCACACAATACCAGCGCTTCGAGGCCCCACGCCTTGTTTACATGAGCTTCAATACGAAAAAGCCCCAATTCCAAGACGCTGATGTTCGTCGGGCTTTAGCCATGGGCTTCGACCGCAGCGTCATTGCCAACGCCGTCATGCGCGGGTCGGTGGAGCCAGCGGGACGATATGTGCGCGATCAAGCTCAGCCAAAATATGACCCAGAAGGTGCACGCGCCATCCTCAGCGCCAAAGGTTTTAATGCCACCAATCCGCTGCGGTTTGAGCTCTTGGTCACTAAAGACGACCGCGAACGTGCGGCTATCCAAATGGTGGATATGTGGAAGCAAATCGGCGTCGAAGCCACGATGTTTGCCGCAGACTCCAGCGCCATTGTCTCCCGCCTCAATGGGTTTGACTTTGAGGCCGCTATTGTCCGCATCGATAAGGGCATGAAGTCCGATGCGATTGACCTCATGGCGTCCTGGGGGGAAGGGGGGACAGCCTATTCCCACCAGTGGAAGGACCCAGCCTTCAATCAAGCGCTATCGGATGCGCGCGCGGAAAGTGACCCTGCAGCGCGATTGGCGAAAACCTTGGCCGCGGAAGATATCCTGATGAAGGCCAGCCCAGTCACCGGGGTTTGGTTCTTCCCATCATCTTGGCTGGTCAGCGAGCGTGTCACGGGTGGGATCGAAGGCATTGCGCCCATCATTTGGCCGAGCTTGAAAATAACCAAGGGCTAAACAGGCTTGGATGAGGCACTTGCCCGAATTGTACCCACAAGCCGAAACGCCTGCTTCCAATTCAGGAAAATAGCGGCGGTCAGTTCGGCACACGCATCAAAACGGCAATTAGCGCTTCACAAGCACTTTGTTGCGGCATAAGCCATAAAACATAAGTTGCGACCCAAATCGCACCGGGGGTGGGACACAAAGTTGTGGTTTGATGTGAAGTCATAATGGCTTTACCGCCAGCTTTAGGCCCCAAGAACAAGGCACGCTTTCATGAACAAGCATTTCACACTCTTCATTCTCGCCGCCATGGTTCTAGGGATCGTGGTCGGAGCAGCCATTTTCGAGTTTGTTCCAAAAGAGGGCCAATTGGTCTGGGCGGACAATTTTAAGATTGTGACAGATATTTTCTTGCGTCTGATCAAGATGATCATCGCACCCTTGGTGTTCGCGACCTTGGTTGCCGGAATTGCCCACATTGGGGACACCACAACTTTGGGCCGCGTTGGCATCAAAACGATGGCGTGGTTCCTTGCCGCCTCATTGGTATCTTTGACCCTTGGCGCCGTGATTGCCAGCCTATTGCATCCAGGTGTCGGCCTAAATCTGCCCATCCCGCCGGCTGATGCCGTCAGCGATATCAAGCCCTCTGCGCTGACCTTAAAGGATTTCATCATCCATCTGGTGCCGAAATCCATCGTCGAAGCCATGGCGAATAATGAAATCCTGCAGATCGTGGTTTTCTCGATCTTCTTCGGTGTCGCCGTCACGGCAATGGGTGAAGAGGGCAAGCCTTTGGCCGAGCTTGCGGACAAGGTCTCGCACGCGATGTTGAAACTAACCGGCTATGTGATGTCGCTCGCGCCGTTCGCGGTGTTTGCAGCGGTTGCGGCCGTGATCGCGACCAAGGGTTTAGCCGTTCTGGGCACGTATGCATCGTTTATCGGTGGCTTCTACTTGGCATTGGTGATCTTGTGGGGCCTTCTCCTGCTGGCAGGCTTTGTCGTCATCGGCCCTGCGATCGGCAATTTGATCGCCCGCATCCGCGAACCCACTTTGCTGGCTTTCTCCACCGCCTCGTCTGAAGCAGCCTATCCCAAAACGATGGAGCAGTTAGAAAAGTTTGGCGTGTCGCGCCGGATCGCCAGTTTCGTGTTGCCATTGGGCTATTCGTTCAATCTCGACGGCTCGATGATGTATTGCACCTTCGCGACACTGTTCATCGCCCAAGCCTATGGCATTCACCTGACAGTCCCGCAGATCGCGACCATGCTGCTTTTATTGATGGTGACCTCCAAGGGCATGGCTGGGGTGCCGCGCGCCTCGCTCGTCGTGATCGCGGCGACGCTTTCCTTCTTCAAAATTCCCGAAGCCGGGATCTTGCTGATCCTGGCCGTGGATCACTTCTTGGACATGGGCCGTTCCGCCACCAACGTGATCGGCAACTCCATCGCCACTGCTGTCGTGGCTAAGTGGGAAGGCGATTTGACCGACGATGAGCTGTTGGCCGACCAAAAGGCCGGGATCAAAAACCAAAGCTAAGACTTAATGGCCCAGTTTAGAGGCCCAACGCTTGACGTTGGGCCTTAAACAAATCCTCACAGCCGGACTTTGCAAGTGAAAGAAGCACGTGCAGTTCTGCTTCTGTAAATGGCCGTTCTTCGCCGGTTGCCTGAACTTCAACAAGGCCAAGGCCTTCGGCCAGCACGAAGTTCGCATCAGCCTCGGCGTTTGAATCCTCAGGATAATCCAGATCAAGCACGGGCACGCCCTGATAAATGCCACACGATACGGCAGCGACTTGCGCGCGGATCGGCTCTTCTGTGATCAAGCCTTCGGCCTTCAAATAGAGGCACGCTTGCTTCAACGCGACCCAAGCACCAGTCAGCGCAGCGGTGCGCGTGCCGCCATCTGCCTGAATGACATCGCAATCAATGGTGATTTGACGCTCACCCAAAGCGACCAGATCGACCACAGAGCGAAGGCCCCGGCCGATCAGCCGCTGAATCTCTTGGGTACGGCCCGACTGTTTACCCGACGCAGCTTCGCGGCGACCACGTGTGTGGGTTGCTCGCGGTAGCATGCCATATTCCGCCGTCACCCAGCCACGCTTTTGCCCACGCAGCCAGCCGGGTAGGCTTTCTTCCAAGGAAGCCGTGACGAGCACATGCGTATTCCCGAACTTCGCAAGGCAAGAGCCCTCGGCATAACGGGACACACCGGCTTCAAGGCTCAACGGGCGCAATTGATCGGCCGTGCGGCCAGAAGGTCGGATCATGGAGCGGGGCCTTTCAGTGGCTTTTTCGACGATTTAGGGCGGGCAGGGAGTGAGGGTGCCTCTTCGGAAACCTCGCCGACCATGGGGATCAAGCCGAGCGGCACATCGCCAATCAGTTTCTTTCCCGGCAAATCGACAATCGGGACCAAGGCCTTTGTAAAGGGCAAGAACCAGCTGCCCTTTGCACCTGGTGTCGCCTCAATCTCAAGAAGATCTTGTGGACCGGGGATGACGGCGCGAACGCGGCCTAAATCCGCCCCATCCAGCGCCTCCAGCCGCAGCCCAATCAGATCGACGTGGTAGAACTCGTCCTCTTCCGCTTCTGGCAGGCGGTCACGGGGCACAAATAGCTTGGTATTGCGCAAAGCCATCGCGGCTTCCCGCGTTGGCACTTCCTTCGCCGTCACCACAATGCCATCCTTAATCGGCCGCCACGACTGGATGGACAAAATGATTTGCCCCTCTTCATTACAAAAAGGGGCATAATCAACAATGGCTTCTGGGTCTGCTGTAAAACTGCGCAGGCGTATCTCTCCGCGCACCCCAAAGGCACCGGCGATTGCCCCCACCAATACGTATGACTTAGCCAATATCGGTGCGCTTGGTGACAATTTTGCCAACGAGGCCATAGGCCACAGCCTCTTCGGCGCTCATCCAATAGTCACGATCAGTATCCGCTTTGATCTTTTCGATGGGCTGACCGGTTGCATCAGCAAAGATGGCGTTCAAACGCTCGCGCATACGGATGATTTCACGGGCTTGGATCTCAATGTCCGACACCATGCCGCCGACACCACCGCGTGGCTCGTGCAACAAAAAGCGGGTGTTGGGCAAGCAGAAGCGGCGCTCACGCTCTGCTGCGGCATAAATCAGAGCGCCAGCCGAGGCTACCCAGCCAGAGCCCAATACGTTCACAGGAGCCGACACAAATTTGATCATATCATGGATCATGTCGCCGCTTTCCACATGACCGCCTGGTGAAGAGATGATCAAAAGGATGGGCTGATCGGAATCTCCTGAGAGCGCTAGCAAGCGTTCGCAAACCCGCTGGGCTAATTTGTCGTCAACGCCACCGGTGAGTAGAATGGTGCGGCTGTCGAAGAGCGCCTTTTCTACAATGGCTGGGGCTGGATTTCCCGCTTTGCTTTCGTCTTCTTCGTCCATGCGAAACATGCTATTCGGCTCCTCGTTCACTCGCTCTTTCCGACACGCTTTTGTTGATTTGGTCAACCTAGCGGCGCCCACAGCGCTGTTATCGTCTGCTCTAAGTGGTAAAGCCTGATGGATTATGAAAGAGCGTGCAATGTACTTGACGCACCTAGGCAAAGGTGAAACCCAAAGACGTAGGAGTATCTAGCCATGAACTTGACCCGCCCTGAAGGCCCTGACGCCACCGTAACTTTATCCCGACGCGGCCTGACAGGCGTGATGGGCTTTGCAGGCTTTGCCGCAGCGATTCGTCCAGTACATGCAGCCGCCATAACGACGCCCTCAGATGGCCTTGTATCAGAGATGATCACCTATCCCTCGCAAGGGTTCGACCTGCCCGCCTTTGTCGCCCGGCCGCAGGCTAAGGGGCGTAAGCCAGTGGTCATCGTGGTCAGCGAGATTTTCGGGCTGCATGAATATATTCGCGATGTGTGCCGCCGCTTTGCCCGTTTAGGCTATGTGGCCATCGCACCATCCTTCTTTGCCCGCGCGGGTGATCCTGCCCCCCTGACGGACTTTACCAAGATTATGCCAATCGTGAACGCCGCCAATAATGCGCAAGTCATGGGTGATATCACGGCTACGATTGCTTGGCTGGACCAGCAGAAATTCGTCAAAAAGGACGCGATTGGCATCACGGGCTTTTGCTGGGGCGGGGCGGTAGTGTGGATGGCGAGCGCACTGACCCCTAGAATCAAAGCGGGTGTCGCTTGGTACGGCCGCTTAACGCCACGCGATGGGTCTACCGATCAACGCAAATGGCCACTAGATGTGGCAGGTGAACTCAAGAGCCCAGTTTTGGGTCTTTATGCCGAAAATGATGGCGGCATTCCACTCAGCAGCGTGGAGGCCATGAAGGCCGCGCTAGTAAAGACCGGCAGTTGGCAAAGCCGCTTCATCGTTTACCCGGGTACCCAACATGGCTTCCATGCCGATTACCGCCCGCAATATCAAGAAACTGCTGCAAAGCAGGGTTGGGATGAATTGCTCGCTTGGTTTGCCGCCAATGGCGTGAAGCCTTAGGCCCAGATTTGAGTCGACCACGGACCCATTTGAGTTTGGCTGACCTCGCCAGAGCTGTTTAGGCATATCCGCTCAGCCAAAATCTGTCTGATCGCCTCTGGCAATGCGCAGTTCTGGTTACTTAAATTCACGCAAACCAACCCCCGTGCGCCACGCCGATACACGAACAGGTGCGGGTGCTCCGGCAATAAATCCTCATAGGCACCATGCACCCAAGTCTGCGGATCTTTCGACCGGAGCTCCAACAAATCCCGATAAAAGGCCCAGACCGAGTTTTCGTCTGCCTGTTGGCTGGCCAAGTCTACCCCGCCGCGATTTGGGGTTGGTTTCAACCAAGGTGTGCCCTCGGTAAACCCACCTTCAGGCGTCCAAGGATAAGGTGTGCGGGCATGATCGCGTGTCATCGCGACCGCTTTGGCTAAGGCCTCTGCCTCAGGATAGCCCTTTGATCTTGCCAGGCGATAAGTCGTTTTCGCCCAGACATCATCTAATTCCTCGACTGTGGTGATTGTTGTATCGCCCAAGCCCAATTCGTCACCTTGGTAGATGAAGGGCGTCGCGCGCTGCAGCAGATAGGTTGCGGCTAACGCCTTAGCAACAAGATTTGGGTCCGCATATGCATCCCCAAAGCGGGCGATCAAGCGCCGAAGGTCATGATTGCCGACCACGCAGGAATTCCACCCATCTTGTCCAATACCCTTATCCCACCGATCAAAGACAGACTTGAACCAGATGCGATCCCAATCCGTGCCTTGTCGCGACCCAGTATGATCAACAAAATCAAAATGATAGATCATATGCAACATAGGGTCGGCCGGATTGACGATGGCAGCAGCGCGTCCTGGATTGAGGCCCGGACCTTCGCCAATGGCGACGCAATCATAAAGGTCAAACACCTCGCGCCGCATGTCACGCAGCCATTCATGCAAGCGTGGCCCACCTGCCAACATATCGTAAAGCGGCATGGGTCTGGGATCTGGCGCATCGGGCAGACCCGACGGCTTTGAGATGACTGTGACCACGTCAAGGCGGAAGCCATTGACACCCTTGTCCAGCCAAAAATGCATCGCGCCATAGATTTCCTCGCGGACGGCGGGGTTTTCCCAGTTTAGGTCCGCCTGGGTCTTATCAAACAGATGCAGGTAATAGGCATCATCGCCATCAGGCTTTGACCACGCAGGACCGCCGAAGATGGATTGCCAGTTATTGGGTTCATCCCTCCAGATGTAATAATCGCGGTAGGGTCCGGTTGGATCGGATAAGGCTGCTTGAAACCATGGATGATCGATCGAGGTGTGATTAAGCGCAATATCGAGCACGATTTTGAGGTCTAAACGCTTAGCCTCGGCCAGCAACGCTTCAAAATTCGCTAAGGTGCCAAACAAGGGATCAATCTCGCGATAGCCCGACATGTCATAGCCATTATCGACCATGGGCGAGCGAAAGATGGGCGACATCCAAACAATGCCTGCACCTAAGGCCTTGATTGCGCCCAGACCTTGGGTGATCCCAACCAAATCACCCATCCCGTCGCCATTGGCATCGCGATAAGAGCGCGGATAGATTTGATACACCGAGCGGGTCTTCCACCAAATCTCGTCGGGCTCATGACCGCTCATTTACGTATCCTTCAGCGCTTTCAACAGAACATAATAGGCCCCGCTCCCACCGTGGCGAGGGTGGGCAGAGGCATAGCCCGATACATGCTCACGGATTCCCAGCCCACTCAACCATTCGGGTAGCCGACGACGGATCACGCCGGGTTGAGGGGTCAAATAATCTTCACCGTCTTCGATGACACGACCCTTACCGGTTACAACCAACACACAGCGCGCGCCGCTCCGTCGCATCCGCACCAAAAAGCCAGCGAGGGCAGTTTGTGCCTCTACTTGTCGATACCCGTGAAGATCAATCGAGCCATCGATATCCAGCTTTCCGCGCCGCACTTTCTTGTGGCCTGAGGCGTCGGAAACAAGGCTGGCTGGTTTAACTTCAGGCCTTGGGGTGGCCGGGGCGAGAGTCTGACGTGCGGCCTTTGCCCTCTGAAGTGCCAGATGGGGCAGTTCTGGTGCCGGCTTCCTACTTGTTTCGGGGGCAGGAGCTGCCGTCAGCTCGGCCTCATCAAGCGCTAACTTGGGCTTTTGGTGACCATAGGTGCGAACGGTCCGGGCAACCCGATGCCATAACTTGGCTTCATCCGGCATCAAGTCCCGACGCCGGCTCATCCCTAACGGACCGAAGTGGCAGGCGTGGGGGTTAGTCCTTTTGGCAAAAGAACCCAAAACCGCACGTCATGATTGATCCGCCCCGCCCGCAAACCTGCTTCTGGCCCTGTGCCCCAATAAAGATCACCCCGGATCGGCCCACGAATCGCTCCGCCAGTATCTTGAGCAACGGCCAAGCGCCGCAGACTAACATCGGCTGAAAGCGCGACACGCGGCGCATCCGCTGCCAAAAAGATGGGCACGCCATAGGCATGATAGCTCGTATCCACAGCAAGGGAGCCATTAGCCTCAAGCGCTGCTTGTTGGCCACCCTTTGGACCCGCGCTTGGATCCTTGATCGGTTCTAGTTGGAAAAAGACAGTCCGCGGATTGGCATTTAAAACTTCACGCGCTTCCTTAGACGAGGCGGTCTTGAACCAGGTCTTGATCGCGTCCATTGAGGCCCCGTTGACGGGCAAGGCCCCCCGGCGGATCAATTCTTGCGCATTTGAGCCAAAGCGATGTCCGTTATGCGCGGCAAATGCGGCACGAACTTGGCTGCCATCATCAAATTGCAATCGGCCAGAGCCTTGAACCTGCAGGGATAAAACCTCAGCAGGCTCACCCCATGCCAAGACGGGTGCCGTGGATTCCGTGACCTGAGCGCGCGACCAGTAAGGCACAACTTTCCCTCGATCCATCCGCGCAATGATGGAACGATTGCGCAGCGTGGCGTCGAACTGGCCGAGATCAATCTCAAACAGATCGGCAGGTTTGCTCTGGATAGGCTCGGAATAAACAGGCGTTTTCAACCGCGAGGCTGCCATGATCGGCTCATAATAGCCTGTTAGACGACCGACGTCTGTCGCTTCCGTAGCGACGCGCCAAACCTGAAACTGGCTTTCCCAAAAACTGCGGTCTTCAAGACTTGGGTCCCCTGCCAAGGCGCAAACGCCCGTCCAATCGCCGACGCGGCCCGAATAGATTGCTACTGCCGATAACAATTGCTCTTTGGGTCTGACTTGCGAAATGGCGCAGGACCGAACGAGCGCACGGCGGGCAGCACCAACATCGGTCTCTGCCCAATTAGGCAAACTCTCAAACGCAATCTGACTAAACTGTAGCGGAACGATATCAACCGGTGACGGAGGCGCAGCCGACACGCTGGGTGGCGTAACTGCCGGACGCAACGGGGTTATCGGAGCGGGAACCACAGGTGAAAGGATCGGCGGCGGCACTGGCGTTACGACTGGTGTCGGAACCGGTTGCGGCACGGACATGGGTGCTGGAGACGGGGCGACCGTGGCACAAGCTGTCAGCAAGACCGACATCAAGCCTGATGCGGTCAACAAAGAACACATGCGGCGCATGATTAGGCAGTCCGAACTGCGCTCAAAAGCCAGTTTGGATCGCGAGCATCGACAGCACGTTCAAACGTCCAAACTTCATCAGCGGCACGTAGCCCATCCCCGCCATCGGCCAAGTCTGATGAGAAGGCCACGTCAATGCGTGCAATTTTACCATCCAATTCGGCGTCTACGATCTTTGCATCGCTTAAGCGAATGACTTCAATCTTAGCGGCACCAGCTGTCCGCCGCTCATCCATCGCAGTCTTATAGGCTTCAAACACGTCGGCATCGACCAAATCTTTCAAGGTCTGCTCATCGCCAGCGCCATAGGCCGTCACAATCATCTCATAAGCAGATTTTGCGCCTTCAAGAAAAGTTTCGGTGTTAAACCCACGCTGGGCTGCCCCAATTGCCTTTAGGCCAGCTGCGCCGGGGCCATCATATTCCCGCACAGGGAAGGTCAAAATTTTACCGCCATCGTCTGAAGTTTCTTCGCCATCCGCCTTTTCAGCAGTCGACTCTGGCACGCCGAATCTGGGCTGTCGCATCGGAGGTGGCTCCGCGCCACGATTTTGGCCAAGCACTTGATACAAACGGCCAAGTACGAGAGCTGCCACAACGGCGAAAAAGACTATTTCCATGGTTATCGATCCGGTCCCGCTTGGTTTTAAATGGCGGTCATACTCCCATATAGGACGCAATGACGCGTAAGTCAGCCACTTGGTTGCCGTAAAGGGCTGTTGCGTGCTAGCCACCACAGCTTCTGGAGATCAAGACATGACAGATGATACGGCCTCTGCGCCACTGGAAAACGGCTCTTTTGCGAATGGTGGGGCGGAAACTGCCCCTTCGGTCCGTGTTTTAGCCCAATATGTAAAGGATTTTTCGTTTGAAAATCCAAATGCGCCAAACTCCCTGCGGGAAGGCGCTCAGCCAAAAATCGATCTTCAATTAGACGTGAGCGCCCGGGCGATGGATGAATCCGGAGTCTTTGAAGTTGATTTGAAGATTAATGCACGCAGCGACCGCGAAGGCCAAACCCAATTCATCATTGAATTGGTCTATTCGGGCCTGTTCCAATTCGCCAACGTTCCGGGCGATGCTTTGGAGCCTCTCCTGTTGGCCGAATGCCCGAAGATCCTCTTCCCATTCGCCCGTCAATTGATTGCTAACAACAGCCAAGCCGGCGGCTATCCACCTTTGATGTTGGACCCCATGGACTTTGGTGCGCTCTATGCCACCCAACGGGTTGAGCGCTCCGGCGGTCAGCCTTCGTAAGGAGCCGCGCAACTTTGATCCAGTCGGATCAAAACGCGCTGAAATCAAGAAACGCACAACTTTGATCCAGTCGGATCAAAACGCGCTCTAGGCTGATTGTTGTCCACGATCGGTAAGGAACTTGTTCCAAGCAGGTTCCTTACCTAGTGTGGCGATAAAAGCGCGATGCGCTTCCATTTCTTCTAGTGTTGATAAAAGCCCTAAAGCTTGGGGGCGCTCTCGCTTGGGCAAGGTGTTCTTGGCTTCCAAAACACCTTTCGACGCTTGGTTCTGGGTCTGAGCCGCCTCGGCAGGGTCGAGAAAATCGAGACGCCTTTCCCGGCCTCCTTTGAGCTCGAGATAAACAGCAGCCAATAATTGGGAGTCCAAAAGGGCCCCGTGCTTGTCGCGTGCCGTCAAATCAATATTCAACCGCCGACACAAGGCATCCAAGGATGCAGGCGCACCGGGATATTTCTTGCGCGCAATCAACAAGGTATCGACGCATCGCTCCTTTGGAATGAGAGGCATGCCCAGTCGCCCTAGCTCTGCATTTAAGAACCGACGGTCAAACTCAGCATTATGGGCGACAAGCGGGGCATCGCCGATAAACGCCAACAATTCTTCAACCACTTCCGAGGCACCAAATACCGGCTTGTCGGAGAGAAAATCGCCCGTTAGGCCATGAACCCGCACGACTTCAGCAGGCACATCGCGTTCAGGATTAATATAGCGGTGAAACGTTTCCCCAGTAGGCACAAGGTCAATCAATTCGACACAGCCGATTTCGACAATCCGGTCACCCCTTTCGGGATCGGTCCCGGTCGTCTCGGTATCAAAAACGATTTCACGCATCTTATTTTTCCGCCGTTTCGGCTGCTGATTTGGTCAACGCCGCATGAACCATCCCAACTTGTTCGCGCGCGGCGTCAAGACCCAAGCCCGTGTCAATGACAAAATCGGCCTTAGCCCGTTTGACGTCATCGGGTGTCTGGCGCGCAAGGATGGAGGTGAACTTCTCTTCAGTCATACCAGGACGTTCCAATACACGGGCCCGCTGCATCTCAGGTGGGCATGACACCACGATCACCGCATCGACATAAGCTTCCCCACCCGTTTCAAACAATAAGGGTACGTCGACCAACACCAAGCTGGCCCCCTGCTCGCGCGCTGCGGCCAAAAAATCAGCGCGATCCTTTCCGACCAAGGGATGCACAATGGCTTCGATTTGCTTCAGAAGTCCTGGGTCTTGGAGAATTTTTTGGGTTAGAATCGTGCGGTCGACCCCATCAATCCCAATGGCTTCCGGGATTAGGGCCTTAAGGGGGGGTATTGCTGCCCCATCTGGTGCATAAAGCCGATGGACGGACGCATCGGCATCCCAGATCGGCACCCCTAAGTCTTTGAACATGGCGGAAGTCGTTGACTTCCCCATGCCGATCGAACCAGTCAGCGCAACAATCTTCATCCAGCAAAGGCCTTGTCTAAAGTTTGTAGGCCCTCATTAAGGTCGGGCAATACGCCAAACCAATGCTGAAACGCTAAAGCGCCTTGGCCAGCCAACATGCCCAACCCATCAAAATGCCGGCGCTTTGCAGCCTTGGCGCTTTCCAGATAGGCGGTCATACGCGGCGAATAGATGGTTTCATAAATAATGGCGTCCGGCCGAGTTGAAGAAAAATCCGGCGAGAAGGGCGACTGATGGTTGAGGCCTTGGCTGGTGGCGTTGATCACCAAACTCGCCCCAGCCAAATGCTGTGGCAAATCCTGCCAAGTTCCAACCATGATTTGAAGCGGATTTAGGTCGTTTGCGATCTTCAGAGCGCGCTCTTGATCACGATTGATCACACAAATCGCTTTCTGGCTGTGCGCCGTTAGAGCTGCAAGAATAGAACGCGCAGCCCCGCCAGCCCCCAAAACCACGATCTGCCCATCAAGATCGCGCCAGTCGGGAGCCCGAGCATCCAGATCAGCCACCAGGCCATCGCCGTCTGTGTTGTTGGCGTTATAGCCGCGCCCAGCCCGGTCTAAGCTTAAGCAATTGGCAGCGCCGACCAATTTCACCCGGTCAGATTGATGCAATGCCGCCTCTGCCGCGCGTTCCTTGAACGGAGTTGTGATGTTTAGCCCACACACATCGCTAGCGGCCAAGCCTTGAAGGGCCGCCTCAAAGTTCTCCAGCTCCACCGGAAGCGCCACATAAAGTGCGTTAAATCCATGAGCTTGTATCCAAGCGTTCTGCAAAACTGGCGACATAGAATGCCGCACCGGATTGCCCAAGACCGCATAAAGCTCTGTTGATCCACTGATTTTCATGTCGGGATCTCGCCATGCAGACGCAGGAAAGCCAAGACCTCCAGTAAGGGTAAGCCCAAGATGGAGAAGAAATCACCGTCAACCCGCTCAAACAATTGCGCACCTGGACCCTCAAACTGATAACAGCCAACGCTTGAAAGCGCTTCTTGCCCATATGCATCCAAGTATGACCGCAAAAAATCATCCGAAAAGGACCGCATGGTCAGTTTTGGGCTCGTCACCAACCGCCAGACAGGTTGACCATCTTTTGCGATGACCGCTGCACATTCAAGGCTGTGCGTTTTGCCACGCAACTGGCTTAGGCGCACGAAAGCGTCGTCGAGTGTTTCAGCTTTATCAAAGGAATGGCCTTCAAACGAAAGAATTTGATCACAGCCGAGCACAAAGCCGGGCCGTTTTTGTGAAACTTTTAATGCTTTAAGTTCGGCCAATTTATCGGCTTGATTGCGCGGGCTAGCCCCTTCCGCCCGCATCGCGTCTTTGACGGCATCTTCATCTACGCCCGATCCGATGGCCTCAAAGCTAATGCCGGCTTTGGTTAAGAGGTGGCGGCGAATGGCACTAGTAGAAGCGAGTGTTAGCATGATTACCTAGCATTCCGGTCTGCAAGTAGGTTCAAAATCGCGGCTGAGGTCTCTTCAATGGATCGTCGTGTTACATCGATGACCGGCCAATTTTGCCTTTCAAACAATCGGTTAGCGTCAGTAATCTCTTCGCGAACTGCATCTTCATCGACATATTCACTGGTCGCATCCGCATTCAGGGACAAAAGCCGATTCCGGCGAATGGCGATCAATCGATCTGGAGAAACCCGTAATCCCACAACCAATGGCTTACTCAACTCCAATAATGCTTGTGGGATTGGCGCTTTTGGCACCAACGGGAAATTCCCAGTTCGAATACCGCGATTGGCGAGATAAATTGACGTTGGTGTTTTTGATGTCCGACTGACGCCCACAAGGACCACTTCAGCTTGGTTGAATTCATGCACCATTTGGCCGTCATCATGGGCCATTGTGTAATTGAGGGCATCGATCCGACGGAAGTAGTTTTCGTCCAGTGCCTGCTTGGAGCCCGTCTTTTCACCCGCGCGCATTTTCAGATGATGCTCCCACATGGTGAGAACTTGATCTAAAAGCGGTAGTGCTGGAATGCCCAAGCGTTTGCAATGATCAACCAGAACATCACGCAAATCATGCGCGGCGATTGTGAATAGGACCACACCGGGAAAGGACTCAATTTCAGCCAAGACCCGGTCTAATTGGCGGCGCGAGCGCACCAGATAATAGGAATGCTCTAGAGGCGTCACGCCTTCAAAGAGAGGCGCGACCGCCCGCAAAACGGCGTTAAGCGTTTCGCCGGTGGAGTCAGAGACCAAATGAACGTTTAGAAAAGTAGAAATGCGCATAGAAGCGGTGTGACCGACGAGCCCCGCCGGATCAAGGTTTTCGTGCATGACAGACCGCAACTTCCTTTGGTCTGACCAAAATAGGATCGCCAGTTAGACCGGATTATCTCGGTAGAGCTGTTCATAACTTGTTAAAGGAGATTAATGAATCTCTAAGAAACGCGGTTAATTTTGTATGAATATGAGGGGTAAATGGTCGTTTGTGAAGAACCATGGGAAAAATGCTGCGGAACTTTTCTCGAACATCCACAGCGCTGGTAAGGTGTTGAGATAAGCGTCCCCACTGTGGGTGTTTTAGGGAGACTAACTCAAGCAATTCCATGATTTTCAGGGCTTTTCGTCGTTCCTACCCTGTGGAGAAAGCCAGAGTAAAAGCTGATAAACAGCTTGAGAAATCCCGTTATGTCATGCAGGTGACTTTCAAGGATCAGTCTATCCACCGTACTACTGTCTACTGATTCAAGAATCTAAATCTTATAAAGGAAGGGAAGCCCACCATGGGTGAGGGAGCAAAGGGTTACAACAGCGCATTGGTTCGCACCCTCCTAGGTGAGCAACAAGCACATCCTCCAATCTGGCTCATGCGCCAAGCAGGCCGTCATCTGCCAGAATATCGTGAGCTTCGCGCGAAGAACAAAAGCTTCCTTGATTTTTGCTACGCGCCAGCAGCTGCAGCCGAAGCAACGTTGCAACCCGTCCGCCGATATCCGGTCGATGCTGCGATTATTTTCTCCGATATTCTGGTGGTGCCCCATGCACTGGGCCGGGATGTGCGTTTTGCCGAAGGCGAAGGCCCGCTCTTGACCCCTCTAGAGGGTGCAGCAGATGTCGCCAAACTGGATATGTCGCGCCTCGAAACGCGCCTAGCGCCTGTCTATGAGGCTCTAGAGAGGGTTCGGGCTGCCATGGATGGCGACCGTGCTCTAATTGGCTTCGCCGGCGCGCCCTGGACCTTGGCGACCTATATGATTCAGGGCCGGGGTGGTGAACGCGATCTCGCACGCGCTTTCGCCTATCAGAATCCTGAATTAGTCGATGATCTTTTAGCTATTCTGGCTGATGCGATTGGCCAACATCTGATTGCTCAAGTGAAAGCCGGAGCAAATGCGTTACAGATTTTTGAATCCTGGGCGGAAGATATTCCAGGTCACTTGTTTGCGCGCCTTGTAACCAAGCCAATCAAGCAGGCCGTTGACGTCGTTCGCGCGGTTTATCCAGACGTTCCGATAATCGGCTTTCCACGTGGGGCGGGCCACCGGGTTGGTCAATTCCATTCCCAAACCACTGTCCAAGGAGTCGGCCTCGATATTGCTGCAGATCTAGGTGCAGCGCGGACGGCGTTGGGCCCAAAAGTTTGTTTACAAGGCAATCTTGATCCCATGGCCTTGATGGCAGGGGGTGCCGCGCTTGAACAAGCTGTAGATGCTATTCTTGCCGCAGCGGCCACGGGACCACATATCTTCAACCTCGGACATGGTGTGGTGCCAGCAACACCGATCGCCAATGTCGACTATGTGATGCGGCGTGTGAAGGGTTTGACCTAAATACACGTGGTCATGCCAAGCAAAAGGTTGTTGTAATCTCGATGGGACAGAAAATAGCAATTGTGCTGTTCAATCTAGGGGGGCCGGATGGGCCCGATTCCGTGCGCCCTTTTTTGAAGAATTTGTTTTCTGATCCAGCTATCATTCGCGTCCCGGCACCGGTGCGTTGGATATTGGCCAGATTGATTTCAACGCTGCGGGCAAAATCAGCGCGGGCCAATTATGCCAAAATGGGCGGTGGTTCGCCACTGGTCCCAGAAACTTTGGCTCAAGCAGAAGCGTTAGAGCGGGCCGTTAAAGCCCGCCCAGGCTATGAACATGCCGAGGTCAAAACCTTCCTTGCCATGCGCTATTGGAAACCATTTGTGAAAGATGCGATCGCCCAAGTTCGCGCCTTTAACCCCGATGAGACTGTACTTTTGCCACTCTATCCGCAGTTTTCAACCACAACGACTGATTCCTCCTTACAAGCTTGGAAAAAGGCGGGCGGTGGCCCGGCAAAACTGATTTGCTGCTATCCTGATGCGCCCGGCTTTATCGAAGCCCATGCCGAAGCCGTCATGGAAACATGGCAGGCTGGTGGTTCGCCGGAACGCGTTCGGGTTTTGTGGTCTGCACATGGCCTGCCTGAAAAAATTATCATCGACGGCGACCCATATCAAAAACAAGTTGAAGAGACGGTTGCCGCATTGCGCCCGCTACTTCCGGATCATTTTGAGCATGCGATCTGTTATCAATCCCGCGTGGGTCCCGTAAAATGGATTGGTCCAGCCACCGAAACCGAGATTGAACGCGCGGGCGCGGACAAAATCCCCGTTATCGTGGTCCCTATCGCCTTTGTCTCTGAACATATTGAGACCTTGGTTGAGTTGGATGAGGAATATTATGAAGTAGCCCACGAAGTTGGCGTACCGCTTTATCTGCGCGCGCCCGCTCTTGGGACGCGCGCAAAGTTCATTGACGAACTTGCGCGACTGACTACCGATTTATTGGAAGGGTCTGACCCAATCCTTGCGGCGCGCACGACTGGCTGTATCGTCGCGTGTCCCTCTTGCCCACGGGCAGAATTTGGTGGATGCGCTGCATGAGCGAGTGGATCGCCAGCCATTATGAAGTCTTTAGAGCACTTCATCTAATTGCGGTGATCGCGTGGATGGCAGGCCTAATGTATTTGCCACGCTTGTTTGTCTATCATTCCCTAGCATCCCTTGGGGGTGAGTTGGATCAGCAATTGATCATCATGGAGCGACGCCTACACCGCGGCATTATGATCCCGGCGATGATTGTGGTGTGGATTTTAGGCCTCAGCTTGCTGATCTGTCGAGGGGGTTTGGATTTGCTAGCCCATCCTTGGATGCAGATTAAGTTGACCATGGTCATCCTCATTACGGCAGTAGATCATCTCTATCTGCGCTGGCGTAAAGCGTTTGAGCGCGGTGAGCGTCCGTTGAACCACGTAGCCTTCCGATTCTTAAACGAATTGCCGTTTGTTTTGATGATTGTTGCTGTCTTTATGGTTGTCCTAGAGCCTTTTTCTTGACAACACACCTTGACCGCGGCGGCGTTAATCGTCATGTGGTCCGTAGTCGCCAACGCCGTCACCCGGCCTGGCACCTCCTTACAGCCGCTGCAGTCCTTGCAAAGACGGCTTTCACCAAAGATATTTTGAGGCCCTGACATGTCAGAGGAATTGTCGATCGACGCGCCACCACGCCGGTCCACGTTACAAGAATTAAAGACCCGTACCCCCACAGAATTGGTGGTTCTGGCAGAATCCCTAGAAATTGACGGCGCTTCCAATCTGCGCACCCAAGATCTTTTGTTTGCTATTTTGAAGGCACAAGCTGAACGCGGTTCCGAAATCGGCGGCGGCGGTGTGTTAGAAGTGTTGCCAGATGGGTTTGGTTTCCTGCGGTCACCTGAATCAAACTATTTGTCTGGGCCAGACGACATTTATGTCTCACCGCAACAAATCCGTCGTCACGGCCTGCGCACAGGCGACACCGTCGAAGGGCCAGTAAAAGCTCCTAAAGATGGCGAGCGCTATTTCGCTTTGTCGAAAGTTGACACAATCAACTTCACCGATCCGGAGCAAGCTCGCCATAAGGTCAATTTCGATAACTTGACCCCACTCTATCCCGATGAGCGCTTGCATCTTGAAATCCAAGACCCAACGCGGAAAGACCGCACAGGCCGTGTGATTGATATTGTTGCCCCCATCGGTAAAGGCCAGCGGGCTTTGATCGTGGCACCGCCACGCACCGGCAAGACGGTCATTCTGCAAAACGTCGCCAAATCGATCGAAATCAACCACCCAGAAGTCTATCTGATCGTGTTGTTAATCGACGAACGTCCTGAAGAAGTCACCGACATGAAGCGCTCGGTAAAGGGCGAAGTCGTCTCGTCAACTTTCGACGAGCCAGCTACGCGCCATGTGCAAGTTGCAGAAATGGTAATCGAGAAGGCGAAGCGCTTGGCCGAACATGGCCGCGATGTGGTGATCCTGCTTGATTCGATCACACGTCTTGGTCGGGCCTACAATACGGTGGTGCCTTCCTCTGGTAAGGTTCTAACCGGTGGGGTGGATGCCAACGCCCTGCAACGTCCTAAGCGCTTCTTCGGTGCTGCCCGTAATCTGGAAGAAGGCGGTTCATTGACCATTATCGCCACCGCTCTGATTGAAACTGGCTCACGCATGGATGAAGTCATTTTCGAAGAGTTCAAAGGCACGGGTAACTCCGAAATCATTCTGGACCGCAAGGTTTCCGATAAGCGCGTCTTCCCAGCCATCGACATCATTAAGTCGGGTACCCGGAAAGAAGAGCTATTGGTGCCCAAAGAGCATCTGCCGAAAATGTATATGCTGCGGCGGATCCTCAACCCCATGGGCACCATGGATGCAATGGAGTTCTTGCTCGATAAGCTCAAGCAAACCAAAAATAACGATGACTTTTTCCAGAGTATGAACACATAAGATTAACCGCTGTGTGATCGACTTTAGGCGCGGCTGGATGGTGCCAGCCGCATTGTCAAAGGGGGTCTGGCCATGCGCTATACTCTGATCCTAAGTGTTCTGGCGCTAAGCGTGTTCTCAACAGCTTGCGCGCCAGCCGATCCGCTCAGCAAGATCTCAGCGGACGATCGTGAATTTTTGTTTGCCGGCGCAGATACCAATGCGGCCTTCTTGGGCCAGCCCGGTGATCCTGGGCCTCTTGCCTGTAATCCACAGCGGATGAACCAAGGCTATGTCCTGATGGACGAAGAGACGGGCTATTGGCTGGACAGCATTCGGCCGTCGGGGATAGAACGACATAAAGTTTTGGCCGTAGAGCCCACTGAAAAAGGCTATGAAGTCAAAGGTCAAAACGGCGTTGGTGTTTCATTCAGTTTGATCATTGAGCAAACGGGTAACGATACCGCAAGTATCTCCTGGGATGGCGCAATGCCTGAAAAATATCTGCGCTGCCCGGGCATGCCTGCGTAAGGTTTTGCGCTTACTGGGCTGCTCGCCGGCAAAAACCAGCGACACCAAAGCCGCCGGGGACAAAAGCCTGCGTCTCGCCGCGCGACAAAGCCCATAAAGTCGCCGCGGCGATCTCGTCATCTGCGGTCTTGCGTGAGGCCCGTGCCGGCACGTCATAGGCAATCAATGTACTGTCAATCCGGCCCGATCCAAGCTGCTGGGCCTTATGCCATTGCCGTTTGGCAGCCTCTGCAGCAGACCAGAGTGCTCGGGCCGGGTTTGGCTGCCATGCCGCTCCCGAAACGAAGATAACATGGACCCCGCCTGTTGCACCTAAATCAGGCCCGCAAAGCCTCTGAGCGATTTCTAAAGATGAGACTTGAGTGGCCCATAATCGTGCCAGACTATCTACATCGGAGCCGTCAACGCCATGTTGGGCGCAATGGAACACATAGTCGAGCGGGCCAAAAAGATCGCGTGCAGAGGATGCCACATTGGTCCACATGGCGGGATCCGTCACATCTAAGCCCAAAGCTAGGCCAGCCGTCTTGGCTGCCGTAGCGCGCGCGGCGGTGAGATCGCAATCACCCACGATCAGCTTACATCCACGCTGGGCGAGCGCTTGGCACATCACGCGGCCAAATTGGCCCCCACCGCCAGTGACTAAGGCAACTTTGTTTGCAAAGCTTCTCTTGGTCATCCCGCGCGCGTTTTAAGCCAAAAACCGATCATCAACAAGATAACCGCAATAAACTGGACCAAAACCCGTAGGCGCATCAACTGGTTAGAGCGCGAGCGTGCCTTGTCACCCGTGATGGCCAAATTGGCGATACCAGCAACAAGAACGGTCAAGACCGCGGCCATTGCAACGAAAATTGCGATATTGAGGGGTTCTAAGGTCATGAGCCAGATATATGCCGGACGCGGGGCCCCGGCAATCGCGGCATGCTGTCGCGCAAGTTAATGGCGTTTTGTCCCTTGGTATCAGCCTAGGACGTTAAACTCAAATGAGAGTAAACCTGATGCTGCTTTAACGGCTCTTCGTCAGCGCCAATAAGACTGCGGCACTGGATGGCCGTCCCGCATAGCCAGCACCGGGAACAACACCAATCGTCAATATGCCTGACTGCCAGCGTACGCTAGGCCGATCAAAGCTGCGCTGGACGCGAATGAGTTTAACACGGCGTTCTGGACGACCAAAATAGCCACGAGGCGCGCGCGACATGCCCTGCGCTGCGCGCTCTAGGGCCTCGTACACTAAGGCAGGCGGCAAGGTACCGGAGGCTTCCACTCGGATGCTGCGGTTAGAGAATTTATCAAACCATCGCAGCGCTTTTTCAAGAGTCGCCTGTAGGGTGGCTTCGCTTCGGGCGGGTGCTGATAGGGCTTTAGCTTTCCCTTCGCTCGCAGCAAGACCCCCATTGGTCCCGAGCGGGCCGTAAATCGTCACCCCGCCTAATGTCGTAATCCGAACAATGACTTCGCCAATATCGTTGCGCAGAAATTCATCGCCGCGAGGGCCCCATTGCGAGGTCAAAGCCCAGACCTCTGGATCGCCGTCAAATCGCAACAAAACGACTCGTGGCTGGGAGCGGTCTAGGACAAAACGGATGTTGTTCGGCCCGGCGCTGAAGGAGACCGCTTGAGGGGCCGCGGCATTGGGGCTTGTGAACATTTCATTTAGGGTCAGATCGCTGGCGCGCTTCTGTGTTTGTGCGACCGCTCGTTCGCCCAGCAACAATCCAGCGGTAAAAAGGATGCACAAAAGCCAACTCAACCACAGCTGAGTGCAGGCACCTGTTTCCAGATGCTTTTCACCGACGGGGTCGCGTTTAATCACCATGCAATCCACATGCACCCAGAATCTGGCAACATAGAGACAAAAGTGTAACGAAGCGCAGTGAAGAAAGCCTTACAGACCCGGGCTTTATTCGGCCGCTTCTTGCCCGCGCATTTCATAATGCGCGCCTGCGTCCATTAAGTCAGGCAACCCTAGTAAATCGTTGATTTGTTTGAAATCCAACATCCGATCCCGGAATAGGGCGGTTGTGCCGTTAGCTTTCAAGGATTGAAGGAATAGCTGCGCGATAAAGGCATGGACTCGCACCATAGAGCCCGGCGCGATCACTAAGCGATAGCCCATGTCGGATAATTGGTCAGCGGTAAGCAGCGGTGTCCTTCCGCCTTCAACCATATTGGCTAGAAGGGGTGTATCTGGGAAGGCTTGGCAAATGGCCTGCATTTGATCAATGGCCTGTGGTGCCTCAACAAATAGGATATCCGCACCAGCCTGGCGGTAACAGGCTGCTCGCTCCAGAGCTTGCTCAAACCCTTCCACGGCGATGGCGTCGGTGCGAGCGATGATCAGAGTTTGCTCCGACGAGCGGGCATCCACCGCGGCCTTAATTTTCCCAACCATTTCACTGGTCGCAACCAATTCTTTCCCAGCCAGATGACCACAGCGCTTGGGCGCTGTTTGATCTTCCAATTGCAAGGCATTGGCACCCATCCGTTCGAATAAGCGAACAGTATGCTGAACGTTCAAGGCGTTGCCAAAGCCTGTATCCGCATCTACGATTAGTGGAATTTTCACCCGATCCCGCACGCGTCCAATAATATCGGCAACTTGCGTAGCCGATACCAACCCAATGTCGGGCCGACCCAATTGCGTGTAGGAGATTGACGCGCCGGACATATATATGGCTTCAAAGCCTGCTTGTTCGACCAGCAATGCACTCAAAGCATCGTAGGCCCCTGGGGCCAACAGAGCTTTGCTTTGGCCGAGCCGTTCGTGCAAAGAAAACTGTGTCATGCTCGATCCTTAAGTGGCGCGTTTGTTTGGAGATGGGCGATCAGGCCCCCCGCCCGAACCATGGCCATCAAATGGTCTGGTATAGGCTTACACGATAAAATCTCACTGCGCGTTTTATTCGTGATCTTGCCCAAGACTGGGTCGACCATCAACAGGTCACCCGCGACAATCTGATCGGCACGCTCACAGAATAACGCCGGAAGGCCTAAGTTGAGGGCATTACGGTAGAAAATTCGCGCAAAACTGGGTGCAATGACACCGCCAACTCCCAATAAACGTAAACTTACAGCCGCTTGCTCGCGCGAAGAGCCTAAGCCAAAATTCTTGCCCGCCACGACAAAATCCCCGGGTTGAACGGAGCTCGCGAAATCCGGTGCGATCGCTTCAAGACAATGCTGGGCCAAATCTTCAGCCGAAAGCTTCATGAGATGACCCGGGGCCAGAAGGTCCGTGTCAATATTGTCGCCAAAAACGAAGGCGCGGCCGATCCGTGCGGTTCCTGTCATGTCGACCCCGTTAACTCGGCTGCGTGCACACGGGGATCACTGACGAAGCCAGCGATTGCGCTAGCAGCAACGCTATAGGGTGACCCCAAATAGACCAAAGCCTCAGAATGGCCCATCCGGCCCTTGAAATTTCGATTGGTCGTCGAGATACACGTTTCTCCAGCAGCCAATAAGCCCGACCCCATACCTGCGCACGCGCCACAACCCGATGGCAAGAGTGTCGCCCCAGCTGTCAGTAAGATCGATAAGGTCCCGTCGGCGGCTGCATCGGCTGTGACTTGCGAACTTGCAGGCGCGACAAGCAAGCGTACACCTTTTGCAATGCGCTGACCCTTGAGGATTTGGGCTGCCATGTGCAAATCTTCTAGCTTCGCACCAACACAAGCGCCGATATAGGCCTGATCAATCGGCACGCCGGCGGCGTGTCCAATCGGGAAGCTGTTGGCGGGCGAATGAGGTGCTGCAACTTGCGGCTCAAGATCATTGAGGTTGATGGTAACAATCCGCTCGTAAGTCGCTTCAGGATCGGGTTGCCAGGCCAAATCAGCTTCGGACGCCTCGCCGCCATGGGCGCGAATATGATCCAGCGTCACCTTGTCCGCTGCGATCAGACCAACTTCGCCACCGAGTTCTGCCGCCATATTGGACAAAACCATGCGTTCTTCCATCGACATCGCCGCCACACCCGGCCCACCATATTCGATGGCCTTGAACGCATTATCCATTCCGAGCTCTCGACAGAGTAGCAGCATGACGTCTTTAGCAGAAACATAGCGCGTTAAATTGCCCGTCAATTCAACCCGAATTGTCTCGGGGACAATTGTCCAAGTTTGTCCCGTGACAACAATGCCCAGCATATCGGTGGCACCAAAGCCTGCGGCATAGCATCCAAAGGCACCTGCATGAGGGGTGTGGCTGTCGCCACCGGCAACAAAAATACCCGGTCGCAAAAGTCCCTTCTGTGGCAGAAGGGCGTGGCAAATCCCTTCCATATCAAAGAAATGACCAACATTTTGCTCTTTGGCAAAGGCGCGTGTGATCTTCAGAATCGCCGCACTTTCACCATCGACTGCGGGTACATAATGGTCTGACACAATGACCACGCGTGAAGGGTCCCACAAGGTTGCACCCAGCGCGTCTAGGTGCGGCTTCCACCGCCGGGGTCCGCTTGAATCGTGGGCCATAGCGAGGTCGACTTGCACGATGACGATATCACCCGGGGTCACATCGTCGCGACCTGATGCCCGCGCCAGTAGCTTTTGGGCTAAGGTTTGACCTGAAAACACTCTTTGAGGTTTGGTGGCTTCTGCCATTCTGGGCTGTGCATCCAACTTCGAGAAATGATCTATCTTTATATCAAATAGCGTTTCGACATTGGCAAGGCAATGACTCACCCCTAAACTGGTTCAATCAAGGATCAGGGAGTCCCATGTGTCCAATCCGCCGACCATACCCCGACAAAGCCAACCGACGTTCCTATTTGTGTGTAAAGACGGACCGACTGCTCCTGAAAAGCGGCTGGAGCATTTGGCGGGTCATCTCGCCCATGTCGAAGCCCATTGGCAGTCGTACGTAACGGCTGGGCCTCTAAAAGAACCGGGCAGTGCGAAGATACATGGGTCGTGCTTGATTGTATGTGCGGATAATGTGGACGCTGCCTGGGCCATTATGCACGGCGATCCTTACTTTACTTGCAATATGTTTGCCTCGGTGGAAGTACACGATATGACCATGTCGATTGGGCTTTATCCAGGGGGTAAGATTTGGGAAAGTCTTGACTCTGTCCGAGAGCGTGCCAACGGTGCTTCAGACTAACTCTACTTCGATAGACTGCCGGAGGGAGGCCTTTTAATCTTCGGTTGGCAGACTAACTTTTCTGTATGGACGCGACCTTGCCCACATCCCATGAACCAAGTTCAGAGCTAAAGGCCACCATGGTGGATGCAAGGCTGCCGACGCCTTTGTATCACCAGTTGTTTCTGGTCTTACGTGAACGCATCCGCTCGGGTGCGTTTCCATTGGGTGCTGTCCTGCCAGGCGAACAGGACCTGACGCAAGTCTTCAATGTTTCGCGCATTACGGTGAAGCGTGCGCTCAATGAATTGGCCTCTGCTGGTATGGTGTCGCGCCATCGCGGCCGCGGGACGGTGGTAACTTATAATGCGACCGTGCCCGTGGTGAAGGGTAGCTTTGATAATCTGATGGAAGCGCTTAAAGTGATGGGGCTTTCGACAGAGGTTGAGCTGATCAATGTTGCCCAAGTCGCGGCAACTGCTGAGATCGCCGAATTGCTGGGCCTGCCCAGTGGAGTTCCTGTGCAGCGGGCAGAGCGGATCCGGAAACTGGAGGGCGAGCCCTTCTCGTACATCGTCACCCACTTGCCGATTGATATCGCTGCGACCTTTGACCCTGAGTCGCTCGCTCACACGCCGATGTTGGACCTGCTAGAGCGCGCGGGTTTTGTCGCGGTATCAGCGGAGCAATGGATCACGGCTTGCAGTGCAGAGCCAGCAACCGCGCAAGCGCTGAAGATCGCAACTGGATCGCCGCTTCTCAAAATCGTGCGCGTAATGAAGGATTCGGACTCAGCGCCGATTGAAGTGGTTCAGGGCTTTTACCGCCCCGAACGCTTCCAATATCACATGAATCTGACGCGGCAGCGCAAGGGCGGCCGCGATGAATGGCGCTAGGGCTCTAAGCGATAGCCGCCGCCTTCGGTGATCAACAGGCCATTGCGGCTGGAAACCGGCTCAATTTTTTGGCGCAGGCGGTAAATATGGGTTTCCAGCGTGTGGGTCGTGACTGCCGCATTATAGCCCCAGACTTCACGCAACAATTCGTCGCGCGGCACAGCTTTCGCCCCAGATCGGTAGAGATAGCGCAAAATGGCCGCTTCTTTATCCGTCAGTCGGATGCGTTTACCGCTCGTGTCGGTCAAGGTCCGGTTCGCCGGCTTAAAGTCATACGGGCCAATTTTCAGCGTCGCGACATCGGTTTGATCATGGCTGCGCAAATGGGCACGAACACGAGCCAAAAGGACAGCAAAGCGGAACGGCTTGGTGACATAGTCATTAGCGCCAGCATCCAAGCCCAAAACAGTATCGGAATCCGTGGACTGACCGGTCAGCATGATGATTGGGCCAGCAAACCCGCCGGTGCGGATCGATTTGCAGGCTTCGCGACCATCCAAATCAGGCAGATCGATATCGAGCAAGATCAGATCAGGCCCTTTGGTGCGTGCTGCGGCGACGCCACTGGCGGCATCTTGGGCCATAATGGTGTCAAATTCCCCCGTCAGCTCGAATTGCTCGGCCAAGGTGGTGCGGAGATCATGGTCGTCATCGACCAAAAGGAGGGTGCGCTTGCGTGACATGGGCTCTACATGGTTGTACCCTATCGCGTGATACAAGAGGGCGCTGCATCACAGAGTCTTGATCTAGGGGATTTTATGCAGGTTTTTGCAGCATCATCATCGGGTTGGCTGACCTATGGACAGACGAAAGTACGTTGTTCCATCGGTAAGGGCGGCACCAAACCTGCTCAGGATAAGCGCGAAGGTGATGGGGCCAGCCCTCTGGGTGTCTGGCCGATCCGCACGATTCTCTGGCGCGAAGATCGTGGTCCAAAGCCCGAATCAGGGTTTGAGGCAACACCAATTCGGGCCCAAGACGGGTGGTGCGATGCCTCCCATGATCCCTTATATAATCAACCTGTCACCCATCCCTACCCTGCCAGCGCGGAACATTTGTGGCGCGAGGATGGCCTGTATAATGTCATTGTCGTCCTTGGGCATAATGATGATCCGGTTGTGCCCGCCATGGGGTCCGCTATTTTCATGCATTGTGCTTCGGAAGATTATCGTCCGACTGAAGGCTGTGTCGCCTTGGCGGAAACGGATTTGCGGGCGCTCTTGAAGCTGGCCAAACCCGGCGATGCCGTGGCATTCATAGCCTGATATCCTCTGGTTTACCGGGCAAAGTGTTGCTTGAATGCTCTTGCGTAATTGCTGCGTTTGTCGTTTTAGGCTGACTTCATGCATGAAGACGCCTCAACATCCCACAAGACCGATCTAATGGGCCGCCCAACATCTAACCAGACGGGCGACGCCACGCTTGGTAAGACCCTGTTTATTCAGACTTATGGCTGTCAGATGAATGTCTATGACAGCGAACGCATGGCCGATGTCTTGCGGCCTTTGGGTTATAGCTCGGTGGATAAGCCCGATCAGGCAAACCTAGTTGTGCTCAATACGTGCCATATTCGCGAGAAGGCGACTGAAAAAGTCTATTCCGAAATTGGTCGCCTGAAAGCACATAAGGATGCGATGGCGCTCAGTGGCGAAAAAATGACAATCGCAGTTGCTGGCTGTGTTGCCCAAGCCGAAGGCGAAGAGATTATGCGCCGCGCGCCCGCTGTGGATTTGGTGGTTGGCCCGCAAGCCTATCACAAACTGCCTGAGCTGATCGCGCGCGCCGCCCGCGCCAGCGGCGAGCGCCTTGAGACGAGCTTTGAGGCGGTAGAAAAATTTGACGCGCTGCCAACCTTGCGGACACCCGACGGGCCGTCGGCCTTTTTGTCCGTGCAAGAAGGGTGCGATAAGTTCTGCACGTTTTGTGTGGTGCCCTATACACGTGGGGCGGAATATTCCCGGCCAGTCGACCCCATTATTCAAGAAGCTCGCGGCTTGGCTCAACAAGGCGTGCGAGAGATCACGCTTTTGGGCCAAAACGTCAATGCCTATCATGGCCGAGGACCCGCGCTGGAAGGCTCTGAAACTTGGTCTTTGGCACAATTGGTTCGCCATCTGGCTAAAATCGGCGGGATCGAACGGATCCGCTATACGACCTCGCACCCCAGCGACATGAATGATGACCTTATCGAGGCCCATGGCGAGGTGAAAGAATTGATGCCGTATCTGCACTTGCCTGTGCAGTCTGGCTCTAACAAAATTCTGAAAGCCATGAACCGAAAGCATAGTGTCGAGAGTTATCTTGAGAGCATCGCTAAAGTGCGCAAAGCTCGGCCAGATATTGCTTTGGCTTCTGATTTCATTGTGGGTTTCCCGGGTGAGACCGAGCAAGACTTTGAAGACACGATGGAACTGGTCCGCGCTGTTGGCTATGCTGGGGCCTATAGTTTCAAATATTCTAAGCGCCCCGGCACACCTGCCTCGGAAATGTATGGCCAGGTCGCCACTGAAGTGGCCGATGACCGTTTGCAGCGCTTGCAAGCTTTGATCTTAGAACAACAGCGCGCTTTCAACGCCGCCAAAGTCGGGGAGACGTTTGACGTGCTTTTCACTGGCAAAGGTCGCAATGACGGGCAAATCCTTGGTCGCAGTCCGTGGTTGCAATCGGTTCATGTTGCAGGACCTGATCATCTGATTGGCCAGCTTCACAGCGTGCGCATCATTGGCACGATGCCCAACTCCCTCACAGGGGAATTGGTGATGGCGTCGTGACGCGTCGTCGTAAATCTGAAGAAGGCCGCGTCGCGCTGACCAATCCGAGCTTGGTGCCGTTGGTGGCAGGTCCTGCTCATCGCAATCTAACCTTGGTCGAAGATGCTTTCGGCGTCGATGTTACCGCCCAAGGAGGCGATATTCTTGTTCACGGCGATGATCCCGTGTCGGTCAATCAGGCGCGTGAGGCTTTGCAGTCTTTGATCGAAAAGGCAGAGGGCGGCATGGCCTTGGGCCTGCCCGAAGTGCGCTCTGCCATCACCTTCGTGCGCGCCGGATCGCGGGTGCGAAGTGGGGCGCTGGCTTTGCCAGGGCGTCGCGCCGACATCAAGCCCAGAACCCCGACACAGTCCGTCTATCTCGATGCCCTGATGGGCGGAGAGTTTGACTTGGTATTCGGCGTTGGACCTGCGGGGACGGGCAAGACATTTCTGGCAGTGGCTGTCGCCGTGTCGATGTTGCTGGAGGGTCGGGTTTCACGCGTGGTCGTGACCCGCCCGGCGGTGGAAGCGGGTGAACGTTTGGGCTTTCTGCCCGGTGATCTTGAAGAAAAAGTTGATCCTTATCTGCAACCCATTTGGGATGCCTTTAAGACCTTACTCGGTGCCGCTCAATTAGAGCGCCGGAAAGCAGCCGGCGAAATTGAAGTCGCACCCTTGGCATTCATGCGCGGCCGTACGTTGTCAGATGCATTTGTCATTGTGGATGAAGCACAAAACACCACGCGCATGCAGATGAAAATGCTGCTGACCCGCTTAGGCGAAGGATCGCGCATGGCCGTAAATGGCGACCCCAGTCAGATCGATTTGCCGCGTTCCAGCGATTCGGGTCTTCCTCATGCGCTGCGCATCCTGCGACGCGTTGAGGGGATGAAGATCGTTCATTTCACAGCCGAAGACGTGGTTCGACATCCACTTGTTGGGCGGATCGTCTCTGCCTATAAGCGCGAAACGGCAGAATCGATCCCTATGCCCATGTCACCTCCGATAACGCCAGAGCCAGCACTGACCGAAGGAACCGCTTCTTTTGCTGTCGATGTTCAAATCGAAGCCGAAGGCTGGCACCCCGTCTTTGGTCCTGATTCCGACGCGGAAATCGGAAAAATCGTGCAAGCTGTTTCACATCATTTTGAACCGGCAGGGGACAGCTTCGCTTTACTCCTAACCAGCGACGCAATCGTTCAAGGGCTAAATGCGCAGTGGCGCCAAAAGGATCAGCCGACAAATGTCCTATCTTTTCCAGCACCTGAGACGGTGCACGCGCTGGAAAAGACCTTGGGCGATGTCGCTTTGGCTTATGAAACCTGTGCCCGTGAGGCAGAAGAGCAGGGCAAAAATCTTAAAGATCACGCTACCCATTTACTTGTGCATGGGCTATTACATCTTTTAGGATATGATCACGAAGCCGATGATGATGCGGCGGAGATGGAAGGCTTAGAGAGAGAGATATTGGCAGGCCTCGGCATTGCTGATCCTTATCAAACCCATGACTGACGACCCATCCAGTAGTAACTCAGCCAAAAAACCTAGCTTGTGGAAGCGGTGGACGCAGAAATTGCGTCGCCCTAATGATTATGCGGGACTAGACCCCGCAGAGCTTCTACGGGAGCGCGAGCAATCGGGCGAAACCATAGAGCGCAATCAAAAGGACATGATCGTCAAAGCGGCCAGCTTTGACCGCTTGTCCGTGCGTGATGTGATGGTGCCGCGCGCGGACATTACGGCCGTCGACATCGAAATGCCGCTGGGCGAGGTCGCCCGCATGTTTGAAGAGCATCAGCATTCGCGCATGCCGGTTTATGCGGAAAACCTTGATACGCCCTTAGGCTTTGTCCATGTGAAGGACATTTTGTCCCTCCTTATCCCTGACGAGCAAGGTCATACCAAAGCCAAGCTGGATGACCTCGTTCTGGGGCGGCTAAAGCGCGATCTACTCTATGTGCCGATCTCAATGAAGCTTCCGAATTTGCTTTTGCAAATGCGCGCGAAGCGATGCCACATGGCGTTGGTGATCGACGAATATGGCGGCACGGATGGTCTTGTAACCATTGAAGACCTCGTAGAAGAAATCATCGGCGATATTGATGATGAGCATGACGATCTTGATCAGGATTTGATCGTCGATACCGGCAATGGCGTTTGGGAAGCCGATGCGCGCGTCGAATTGGATGATTTTTCTGAGCGCGCTGGCGTCGATCTGACGCTGGAAGATATGGAAGATGATATCGATACGCTCGGCGGTTTGGTCTTCGCGCTCGCCGGTCGGGTGCCCCCGCGTGGTGAAATTCTGCATCATCCAACTGGCTATGACTTTGAAGTGATTGACGCGGACCCGCGCCGGATCAAGCGGGTGCGCATCCGCTCTGCGAAGGCCGTTGAAAAGGCCAACACCGATAGTTTGCAGGCACCCTCTGCGTGACAGAGGCCGTCGTAACGCCATCCCAAGCGGCTGCACCCGAAATCCGGCATCCCATAGCCATTCTGGGGCCTAACAAGCCTGCTTGGTTGTCGGGCTTGTGCGCCATGCTCTTGGGAGCGCTTGCCGTTTTGGGTCATGCACCGTTCCATTTTTGGCCGGCCTTTGCAGTTTCAATCTGTGGCTTAGTTCTTTTACTGGATGGGGCGGCCCAAAATAAAAGGCGGCTGCGCTCCGCATTTTGGCGCGGCTGGGCTTGGGGCTTTGGCTATTTTCTGGCTGGGATGTTTTGGGTCGGCAATGCTTTTTTGGTCGATGCTGAGAAGTTCGCCCTACTCATGCCGTTTGCGGTCACAGCCTTGCCAGCCGCCATGGGGGTTTATTGGGGGCTAGCAGGCTTGGCCGCCATGTTCGTCTGGGGCACAGGCCCTACACGTCTTCTGACCTTTGCAGTTTGCTTTGCCATCAGCGAGTTCGCACGCAGCCATTTGTTTACGGGGCTGCCTTGGAACCTGCCCGCCTATATCTGGAAGCCGGGTGAGGCGATCAGCCAGATTGCAGGTCTCATCGGGCCATACGGATTTTCGCTTTTGACCCTGTGGGCTTTGGCCACCCCAGTGGTTCTTTTGGCAAAAGGCCAGCCGCGCAGGCCACCTTTGACCCTGATCGCAGTGGGCATTCTCGCCTTAAGCAGCTTTGCTTATGGCTTTACTCAGCTGCGCACAGGCGGGCCAATTAGCCCCATGGCGGGGACCGGGCCGATCATCGCTGCAGGTCAAGCCGGATTCAGCCAAAAGGAGGTTTGGGATCCTGCCAATGGATCGCGGATCGTAAAAACCTATTTGGGCCTATTGGATACGCCAGATGCTCAAAAGGCCGATATCGTAGTTTGGCCAGAAGGCGCTTTTCCCTTCCTCCTCTTGGAAGAGCCATTTGTCTTGGATCAGATTCAGGCCCGTCTTGGGTCACGTACTTTAGCGGTGGGGTCGATCCGCCGTGACCTGTTGGCAGGCCAAGCCGTCTACACCAATAGTCTATTGGTTTTTGACGTTGAGCAGGGCGGTCTGACGACCCGCTCGGTTTATGACAAGCATCATCTTGTGCCCTTTGGGGAGTATCTGCCGTTACGGCCGATCTTCAAAGTCCTTGGGATCGCCAGTCTGGTTTCCTATGATGGGGAGATGTCGCCAGGCCCTCAGCCCACGACCTTGAGCCTACCTAAAGCCCCGCTCGCCGATCCACGCATTTGCTATGAGATCGTTTTTCCAAGCTTTAATAAACAAGCGACGGGTAAAGCCGCGTGGATTTTGAATGTGTCGATTGACGCTTGGTATGGCGACTTGTTGGGGCCGGATCAGCATTATGCACAAGCCCGCTATCGCGCGATTGAAACGGGTCTGCCTCTGGTGCGCTCCGCAAGTGGTGGTTGGTCGGCCATTGTCGACCGACTGGGTCGCCCAGTCTCTGAACATCGCGCGGGTGCTGGATATGCCACAGCCCGCTTGCCGACCACATTGGGGCCCACACTTTATGCCCGCTATGGCGAGCTTGGTTTTGGTCTTTTGCTATTTGGTTTTGGATTAATCGCGGTTTGGCGACACGTGCGGCATTGACACAATCAACTCTTCATTGAAATATCGCCATAACCAAGGCAAGGTTTTATGATCAATCACCGTCGCTCTACTTCTGTTGATGCCTATGTCGGCTGCCGTTTGAAACAGCGGCGCGAAGATTTGGGCATGAGCCAAGAACGCTTAGCCGAATTGTTGGGCTTGTCGTTTCAACAAGTCCAAAAGTACGAGCGCGGTCTAAACCGCGTTGGCGCCAGTCGCTTGTTCCAGTTGTGTGGCCTGCTTAGCGTTGATCCGTCGTTCTTTTTTGATGGGCTCAGCGTGGCTTTAGGGCCCGGTGTTGCCGAAACCCACAGCGAGACTGAAACCCTTTCGACCGCGACCCTGTTATCGGCCCCCGGCGCGTTAGAGCTCTTGGCCGATTACGCCCGCTTGAAATCCAGCGCCCAACGCAAAAAAGTGATCGAGCTCATCAAAATCTTGGCGGACAATGATTAGGGCGTACAGCGTCTAGTTTTGCGGGTGTTAGGCGAGGGTGGGATCTGTGGGGTAGAGATTTGGAGGCCGCTTTGCGCCAAAGTAAGTCAGTTAAAAGGGTAAGGCCTACGGCTCTAAAGCGGACATTACACTCCCGAAGAGTGGCAGCGCCAGATGCCTTTCAAGAATCTACAATTTCAAGGCAGGACTTAGGCGGCCGAGCCACAAAATATCGCTGCTCAGTTACTCCCTGATCGTGTTATGAGACAGCACCGTCCTCCGCTCAATCTCACGTGTCGAAATCACTTGCCGAAATAACCAACGGCGTATCACTTTCAATAAATCCATGTTGAGCACCCCTGTTCCCCTAACTCTCAGCCAAGGGGCCTTTCAAGCATGGGTTGATTCTCAATGAAAATTTGTGCCCATACCGGGTCACTTCTCATCGACAATCAACACTTAAGGCCACAGGGCCCCTATCGAGCCCTCTGGAAAATCTCTGTTTCGCAGAGGCTCGGTGCCAAGCAGGATTGCAGGATCAGCCGGTCGCCTGTAACGCGCAAATTGGCGCTATAGTTGCCTTCGCCGTCATACGACCGCCCGCTCCATCCTGTGTTGGTTCGCGTCAAATCACGAAGAACAGCAAAGCCCGTGGCGTTTTGTTCACTCCGCCTTGGGCGATGTTGGATTACGATCCCACACATTAAGGCCCTGTTGTCGGCACAAGGCGCGATGCGTACGACGCTATCCTTGGTTGCCCAATCGCCGACTATGTTAGGTATCTGCCCCTGCGCGATGACAGGTCCACAAAGCAGCGAATGTGCAAGGACGCTCATCGTAATCCTTAGTTTGCAGAGCTTCATAGCGATCGTTCACCTATTTAGCCGCGAAGGATTGGAAACGTGGTGCAACGGAATGATCCCGGGAGCGCTGTAACCGCTGAATAATCCACCAGAATGGGCTCTATTCCGCGGCGGGCGACTTCATCGGCAAGCCGACCTCCAGGGGCTAGCATCACGACCTTTCCAGGCGCAATCGCCAACGTGTTGATCGCAAGTGCACGTGCTTCAGCTGCGGTAGCGTCGATCAAATGGTAGCGCTTGGCAAGCCAAGCCACATCGTCGTCTTCAAAGACCTCGCGGTGGATGAGCGCAGCGCCAGGCCCGACGATATTAAACAATGTGTCGGTATGGATCACACCGCGACGTCGAAACGTCAACCTTCGGACTGGCACGGTTACGCCACGCTCGATCAAAACCCTTTCGACTTCGTCGATGCCGGCACCGGTGGTTTCTTCGCCCAAACCGATGATCACGTGCTCTTGGTCCACAAGCACGTCGCCGCCCTCGATCGATCCGTTTGCAATCGGATGCCACTGGCCAAAGCGTTCTCGCAGCGGTTCCAGCGCAGCAAGTTCAAGTTGCCGATAGGGCCGACGCGGCAGCGCGCGGAAAAGCACCCCATGGATCGTGAAGCCGACATCGCGGGTGTAGTGCTGGGCGACCCCTGAGCCAAGCGAAGGCGCGAGGATCACCTCACCACCGTGCTGCTCAATCACATTTATCAACGCGCGCTGTTGCGCCCGAACCAGATTCACTTCGTACGGGCGATGATCATTGTGGGCATACTGATGAAGAGAAACTTCGTCGCTGAGGTCTTCCGCCACCGACGCAGCGTCAATGTCGTAAGCGTTGGCAAAGCACATAATGACCTTTAGCAGGCTGCCATACTCGGTTACGCAGTTTGGATGTATCATACGAAAACTCCAGTTCTAGATATTCGTCATTTATCAAGCATGTGATTGACTTCTTCGGCAGCGCGCTCGCCTGCGGCTATGGCACCCTCAACGTAGCCACACCACTCTAGCGAAGACTCTGTGCCTGCCCAGTGCACAAGACCGATAGGCTCGCGTAGTGCGGGTGCGCATTCATTGAGAAGGCCCGGTGGCGCAAATCCGCCGTAGCACCCGCGAGACCAGCGCGTTTGCACCCAATCCTGTTCGGTGACGGCGATCGGCAACATCGCTTCTGACCCAAATGCCGCTACCAGTGTACGTACGGCCTCTTCCTGTCGTTCCATGCTCCCGCAGGATGTCCATTTGCGCGCGTGGACAGCATCGAAAAAGCCGACAATCAAACCGTGCGACTGGTCTGGTGGTGAAACGTCAAAACAGGGACCAAACGGTGCCTCATCGCTCATCAAGAATCCACTCAAGCCTTGCTCGCGCCAAAACGGTCGCTCATAGGCAAGCCAAACCTTAATCACACTTCCCATCGCCATCCGACGTGTGAGCAAGTCTCGGCGATGGGGCAAATCGGGTGACCAAGTGATCTGGGCAGCTAAGGTTGGCGGAACCGCTACAATACAGCGGCGGGCGTTGATCGCCCCGCCCTCAAAGCTGACACGCACATTATCTGCGTGTTGCGCGATGGCGCGGACTTCACAATTGAGCTTTACGCGATCGCCCAGATCGTCTGCGAGCATCGCTGGCAGCTGCGCCAATCCGCCCTCGACTGCGAAGTTTTGCGCGCCCCCGGGCCCCGCCGATAGCAACGTCTGGGCACCGTCCCCGGACGCAAGGTAAAATGCAAAGAACCGCACCGATACGTCCTCAGGCTCTGCGCAAAGCAATGATCGAACTTGGAACGTAATTGCGGCGCGCGCCGACTGAGACCGCGCGAATCGGTCGAGCCATGCGGCCATCGTCCAACCGTCGAGGCCGCGGAGCGCAGCGCCCTCCTGCAGTTCCCGCAGCGAGCCACTCGCCCCAATGGCCTGAAGCCGGCGCATCAGGCCGAGGTATTCGAGGCCGCCGAAGAGGCCCAGAACCCCGCCTACCCCTTCGCCCTCGCTTGATGCGCTGCGCCCCGCAAGACGCACAATGTTTCGCCCCGTCAGGTGGGTTGCATAGGTGCGGAGCTTCCGTGCCGCCACCGCCGCCACAACCCGCTTTTGCGTCGGCCCAATCCACATGCCGCCGAGGTCAATGTGGTGGCCTGCAAGCGCGCCAAGCTTGAGCCGACCGCCGACGCGATCGCGCGCTTCAAGCACGCGAACTGTGACGCCGTGGGCTGCGAGCCGTGCTGCCGCTGTCAGACCCGACATGCCCGCGCCGATGACTACGACATCGACGATCTGCGCAGCATCGCTCATGGTGACACACTAAAATTCGCGGGGGCGCAGCGCCGAACCATCGCGGCGATCCCTGACGCGATGGTCTCACAGGCGCTTTCGATGCGCCGACTTACGCCCGACATGCTCGTGAAGCCGTGGCACAGGTCGTGAAACAAGAGCCAGTCCACAGCGGCCCCATGCTGGGAGAGTTTGTCCCGGAACCACACCGCCTGATCAACCAACACGTCATGGCCGGCAGCGACAAGCAAAGTCTGGACTCGCGACGCGTCCGCAGCATAAAGCCCGGGCGAGACGCGGTGGTCAAGGAGATCTGTCCCCGCTGGCAAGTACTGAGCCATGAACCACTGCGCGGTGTTTGAGCTCATCGGGAAAGCGTCGGCGAACAGTTCCTGGGACGGGTAGGGGCGGGTCAAGTCCAGCGCAGGGTACACCAATGCCTGAAAATCCGGCGCGACGTCGCCCGCCTTCACGGCTTCAACCGTGCAAGCGGCGGCAAAGCAGCCACCGATAGAATCTCCAGCCACCCCTACAAGGGGCCAATCAGAACGGCGCTCGTATCGCGCCCAGCGATAAACGGCGAGGTAGTCTTCGTACCCAGATGGAAATGGATGCTCCGGCGCCAGACGATAGTCGACCGATAAGATCACAGCGCCCGTCCGTAGCGCCAAAAGACGGCAGAACCAATCGCTGGTTCCAAGATCCCCCACAACCCCGCCGCCAAAATGCGCGTAGACAACGGCGACGCCGGCGTTGCGCGCCTCAGCCCGCTCATAAGCGCGCACCGTTATCGTTCGGCCAATTCCGGCCGAAACCGAAATCTGGCGGGTTAGCACCCCCTCCAGGGCCCTACCTGACATGACGGTCGCCATCTCGCTGGTTGCGCGCCGCATCGCAAGCAGACTTGGCGGGCTCTCTGGTTCCGCGCGCTGCAAAGACTTCTCAATGAATCGCAAACGTGGTTCCAGAACATGTCCGGCCACAAGTTTCGGTTCATTGTTGAGCGCATGAACCGCCCAGTTTGGCAGGCTGCTCAAAAAAGCCAGGAACGCCCGTTGCGAGGCCGCTGATAGCATCGCCCCGTCGTCGTCGCTCTGGCGCGGGCGCTTCCTCATACGCCGCGACACAAGTTGGCCGCGAGCGCGGCTTCGGGCGGCAGAACACCCGCGCGTTCCTTCACCGCGCTGGGATGACTGAAGTACCCAAGCGTTGTCGCTCCATAGGTATAGCCAAGTAGCGCCTGCAATTCTGGCTCAAGCGACGCGGCCACCTCGGGCGGACATGACAGATATTGGTTTTCTTCCTGCCTTAGCCAATCGAGACAATAATCGATGTTGACGCCGATGCGCTCGCTTTCGGTCTGATTGGCGCCGCCGCCGTGAACGACCGATCCGCTAAAGAAAAGGACCGAACCTGCCGGCATCTCGGCAGCGACGACCGTTTCCGGATTTACCGGTTGCGCTTGCGAACCAGCGTTGCTGCCCGGCACCACAAGCGTGGCACCATTTTCACGGGTGAAGTCGGTCAGCGCCCACATCGTGTTGAACTGGGGCTCCACAGCTAGGGGCAAATGATGGCCCCAGGCCCAGCGGTCACGATGCAGGGGCTGCGCGGTCTGGCCCGGCAGGATGCGGATCACCTGAGTCACGTGCAGCTGAACGCGTTCGCAAAACCGACCAAGGAACGCCCGGGCTGCGGTCAGCGCTAGGGGGTTAAGAATCAACTCGCGCGCAGCCGCAGATCGCGCCGCAAGGGCACCTGTGCGCGTTGTCTTCTGGCCGGAGAAGCTGTCTTGCCCGAGCGCCGTGCCGGCAATAAAGGGGTATAGTTCTTGATGAAGCCTGTCGCGCTGCTCTTGGCAAATGACGTCTTCAATTATGATAGCGCCATCGCTATCAAGCGCTTGGACAACATCTTCAACCGTAACGGCGTGACTGTCAAAACGACGAATTTCCATACTCTTCTCCATTGCTAAACCCTCAGCACTGCTCGCTAGGTCATTCATGGCCGTCCTTGCAGAACGCCCAAATTTCGCTCCTCCGCAGAATGCGCATCGCGAGCCGCAGATCGGCCAATCCGTCTCTCCAGCGCAGCGCGCACAACGCGTTGGCGGCGCTCCGTGATCGGATAGGCGAGGATAAAGGGGATTGCGATTACAGCGAAGACGGCAGGCAGCAAAACGTTGGCTATGATCAGAGCCAGTTGCGGCCCAGGCTCGGCGGCAGTTGCCGTGCTAAAGCCCATGGATTCCATGAGTGGCAAGGCGATGCCAACGCCGGCTGCCTCCGAAAGCTTTTTGCCGATCCCCCAGATCGCAATGAATATGGCGCCGCGCTGTACGCCCGACTTGAGCCAATCGAGATCGATAACATCTGCGGCCATTGATGCGCCTAGGATGAGGGGGCCAGCATAAGCGAACCCCGACCCAAGTTGGACCAATAGGAACCCCACGACGTCGCCCTTTGGCACCAGCAGGATCGCAAGCGAGGCGACCAGGCTCAAAACTGTGCTGACAGCGACGACATGGTGCTTTGCGAATCTGCGCGCGACCCAAATCCAGAAGAAGGAGCCGACCATAGCGGCAACAAAAAATGCAAAGATCATGAGGTCCGCGGCGTCACCTAGGCCCGCACGGTGCCTGTAGTAGTGCACAACTGTCGTCTGGTTCATTCCCGATGAGAGGCCGGCGAAAAACGTTGCGGCAAGCAACAGCAAGAATGGTTTGTTCGCCCATAGATCCCGCAGGAGCCCTCCAGTCCAAGGCAAATCATCTGTCTTCTTTGCTTGGACGGGAACAAACCTAAGCAGCAGAAATGCAGATATGGGAAGAAGAATGATGGTGGCCCACCCCAAGGCGGCGACATCAGCGGCGATGGCCGCTGTTTCTATGGCGTCCCTGTCCCCTGTCGCCAGAATGGATTGCGGTCGAACGAGCAGTGGAAAAGTCACCGCAACCAATAGTCCAATCACGGAAAAAAGCTCGCGTGCCCCAGCAATCCGCGAGCGTTCGTGGTAGTCGGGCGAAAGCTCAGCCCCCCATGCACCATAGGGCACTGTGATCATCGCCCAGCCCAGATAAAGCACTGAGAGCCAAAGAAATAGGCTTAACCCATCTGCGTTCGGTCCGGGCATGAAGACTTGCCAGACGCCAATCGACATGATCGGAATGCCCGCTGCAATCCAAGGGATGCGTCTTCCAAACGGACTTTTGGTAGCATCACTCAGTCGTCCGATTAGTGGATCGACAATTATGTCGAGCAAGCGTGTTGCCATGATCGCAAGTCCCACTGCCGCGAACCCCAAACCGACGTGATCGGTGTAAAGCGGTGCCACATAGATAGCGACAGGCAAGCCTGCCGCAGCAAGCGGGATTGTGATCCCGCCATAAGCGGCCAGTCGCCAGTTGGAAAGTGGCTTGATTGGGGTGGTATTGCTCATCTGTGTCTAAAACCGCGCGCCGAGGACAAGGTTCACACGACGACTGGGAACCAGAAAGAGGTTCGTCGCCAGTCCTGAGGTCGCATCGGTAACATACACGCCTGTGACAGCATCTTCATCAGAAAGGTTTGAGCCTTCAAGACGCAAGAACCATCCCCGGTCTGCTGCCTCGATCTGCGCATGAGCGTTCAGGACGCCCCAGGATTCGATGCGATCAATCGGATCACGGTTATAAATCCGTCCCCAGAAGTCCGATCGCCAAGCATAGTCCGCGCGCGCTTGGAAGCGGAGGGTGGCCGTGAGATCGGTCTCGTACTGAACGCCGAACCGCAAGGTCCAGTCAGGAGAGTTCGAAAGCTCATTGCCTTTGAGCGACACCGGAACTCCGGAGGGCAGGCCTAAGATGGCGCAATTTCCGAAAGGTCGACCGCGCAAAACGGTTGCGAGTTGCGTTAAAGTCGCAACGCAATTTGCGCCAGTGTCAGTGTCCTTGACCGCGATGAGCCCTGCCTGCCCGCCGGTGGGGTCACGCGGATCGATGCTGCTGGCTTCTCCGATTTCGGTTGAAAGATGCGACGCTGTTAAGTCGAGTGACCAGTTTTGTCCAAGGCGGCCTGCGATCTCGAGCTCAGCACCCCAAATGGACGCATCAATGTTTTCGTTCACCGAGGTGCGGTTTACGATCTTAGAAACCTGAAAGCCTTTATAGTCATAGTAGAAGGCCGAAGCATTCGCGGTCACGGAGCGGAAAAGTCTAGTTTTTAGGCCAATCTCATAAGCGTTGACATACTCCGGCGCGAACGTCGGCGGGGATTGCACCGCACCTTGCGGATTAAACCCGCCTCCCTTGTAGCCACGCGCATAGCTCGCATAGACCAAGGCATCATCAGCAAACTCGACCTCAGGGCGCCAATCTAACACAAGTCGGCCCGTAACCGCGTCTTTATCCAGACTGTTCGTATCAAATGGCTGGGGCAGATTGAACAAAAGACTGCGGTTCTTCTGCTGCTTCTCATCGCGCGTGAGACGCAAACCGCCGGTCAGCCGCAGCGAATCTGAGACATCAAAATAGCCCTCACCAAAAACAGCATAGGACTGCAAGTCCGCCACTGGCGTTTCGAGTCTGAAAAAGGGTGGTGCCGCTCCAAGCAGAAGGCCGACAGCATCAAGGGAGGAGGCAATCTGATAAAAGTCCTCTTTCCGATCATAGTCGAGCGCAAAAGCGCCAACGAGGAAGTTCATCCGCCCTTTAAATGACGAGGCCAGCCGCACTTCTTGAAGCCACTGCCGCCCCTTGCCGCTTGCTGTTTCATAAGACCACGGTCGGTCAAAACTGCCTAGCGTACGCCCTGCAAGAGAGCCTAGGTTCTCAGGATCGGGTGCACTAGTGAGTACAACGCCACCAGGGAAGATAGGGCGGAAGCGTCCCACCGCCACGGCGAAATCGGTATCGTTAACGTAAGAACCGTCCTGGGTAGAGAAGGCCGTGATGCTGTTGAAGGTCAAGGCACCAAATTTGCGCTCGATTTCAAGGGTGGCGACCAATTCCTTGGCACGTGTCTGCGGATCGAAATCGAGGGCCACTTTGCGTAGGTCTGTCGGGTTAATCGATCCAACAAATGGATCGAAGCCAAGCGCTACGAGCCGCACACTCGTGGCAACCAGCCCGGCGAGCGTGGCCGTGTAGTTTGGCAATTGCGCGTCGAGCCCCGTTGGAAGACAGCCCAGGCTCCCAATCGGGTCGCGACGACAGAGCCGCTTCTCGGCTTGCATGCCATCGCCGCTTGCGCGCAGGTAGGTCGCGCTGAAGTCGACTTTGGTGTCGCTGTCTGGCAGCCATCGCACTGACAGTCGGCCAGACACCACATCCGTCCCATTGATGCGTGTTCCAGTGGTGATGTTGCGCACGTCGCCATCGTAGTTTTCGGCAACTCCTGCAACTCTTACGAACAGCCGGTCGTTGATCGTGATGTTCAGCATTGCTTCAGCACCGCGCGTATCGAAGCTCCCCGCGCTAACTTCAAAGGTGCCTTCAAACACATCGGTGGGTCGATGCGTGCGCAGATTGACAGCGCCGCCCGTGGCGTTACGGCCAAACAGCGTACCTTGCGGCCCTCGCAGCACTTCAACGCCCTCGACATCATAATAGAGGCCCGCATTGCCGCCGCCTTGCAGGAACGCACCGTTGTAATGTAGCGCAACGCCTGTATCCGCGCCGTCTCCCAGAACGCTAGCTCCAATGCCGCGGATTGTGTAGTTCACGCCACCGAAATTGGTGGCGGTGTAGGAAAAGTTCGGTACCACATACTGCAGGTCGGCTGCGCTATCGACCTGCAGCGCCTCTAGGCTGTCGTTATTGAAGGCCGTAACCGCGAGTGGCACATCCTGAAGGGGCTGTGCGCGCCGTTGCGCCGTGACGATAATCTGTTCGGAGGCCTTCTCAGCTTGTGTAGACTGAGCCAAAGCCGGCTGGGAAGTAAGAACGCTCGCAACGACTACTACAACGTTTGGTAAGGTATTCACAAAGTCTCTGACCATCATAACACCCTCCCTTGAACGCTTTTTGTTGTCGGCCGCCTCGCGTTCATTCGGCACCGCTAGTTAAGTCGAACGGGACGTCAAGCTTTTGTGCTTGGGCAACGTTGAACGGCTGTTGCGCAGCTTTCGCAGCCGCGCGAGCAAGGCGCTGGTTGATCCAGGAAAGCGCATCACGTGGCACCTCTGCTGCGAGCGTTTCAATTTCTTGATACTGTTTGAGGGCTGCTGCGCGATCGCCTGAAAGGTCGTAAGCGTAGCCAAGCAAGAGCAAGCGCTCTGCCTCCTCGTTGCGCCCCTGCGCTAGGGTTGAAACCCGGATAAGCTCGCTTATCGCCTGCGCGCTCTGCTGACGCCGCAGATACAGCCGAGCAGCGATTCGCACGTAGGTCGGTTCCTCCGGATCCAGGCTGGCGGCGGCCTTGACTTGCGCGAGTGCGCTATCTTCCTCGCCCAAGCGGAAACAGGCCCGACCGAAAAGATACTTGCGAAATGCCGACAAGCCTCGAGCACTATCCGGCAGACTGGTATCAATCGCGTCGACAATCTGCGGATCGCCCCCTCTGAAAGCATCACCAAGGGAAAAGCCTATGAAGCGGCCAACGCTTGTAGGACTTGTCGCCTCGCCAACCCAAAACTCGGCACGCCCCGTATCCGCAATCGCGGACGTCACGGTGGTTGCGTGTGCCACACTGTGTGCGGCGTGCCGTGTCGCCCCGCTAGCCGGATCCCAGCGGTCAGCGAGCATCACTGCGATATGACGAGCCTCAGCGGTGTCCGCTTGGTTTTTGCCAAGGTCGTTGATCCGCTGCAAGCGAGACATCGGATTACGATGCGCGCCCCACGAGCGCAATAAGTCGCGCTCAGGGCCTTCGGAGAGCAGATTGCTCATTCCCAGCCAGTCATCTTGGGCCGGTCTTATGTCAACACCAGTCTCGTCGCACTCGGCCACAAAGGCCGCTCCGGAGCTGTCGGTGACAACAAATGCGAACGAGCCAAGACAAGGCCGCCGCTTTAAGATTTCGAGTGCCTCCTTTGCACTTCCAGCGCCACTAGCGACCTCACGCTCCAAGGAGGTGAAGCCCGGCCCAGACCGCCGCGTGCGACTTGAGAACAGAAAATGCCCGCCAATGGTGACGCCGGAGGCATTGATCGATAAGTTACCCTTAAGCATACCCGCACTGGTGGCACACGCGAACGCCTTGCCTTCGTCCGGCAGCGCTATATGGACAAGCGGAAAGCGATCCCAAAGCCCACCGCCATCATAGTCCTGATTCTTGCCGTGGAGGCTGCCGCCGGCTTTAGTACGCGCGCCAGTAAGGACCGCTGCGGTGCAGGCTCCATTCGCCACCGCCTCCACTTTCCCGGCTCCAAAGGATGCGAGGACCTGTAACGCTTCAGATAGGAAGCTCGCGCGGAATAGGGTCTCGTAAGCGAGACCCGAGCCTTCCGCCATGCCACGCAGCTCTTCCACGAGGCTTCGCGATACGTCCGCTTCGATTGACTGGAAGACCTGCTCGGTCAACTTGTGTAAAGCCTCCCGAGCAGCAACATCAGCATCGCGCATCTGCGGTAGAGCGAACGCGCGTAGCGCAAGCAGGGGGGCAACGCCTTGCTTGATTTCTTGGCGCAGCAAAACACCATGCTGGCGGCCGCGTTCAAACGCGGACCCCCGCGTCTTCAGCACATAGAGTCGACCAGCTCGCCACAGGCTTCCGCCATGCGCATGAGCGACGAATTTGAGCGCCGGGTCAGCAGGGTGGGTGCCGGTTTCACGCATCGAGTTGGGCGACATCAATTGCGACCAACGCCTCGCCGCTCGAGAAGTGACCTGAGCAGCGCGGCGCTAGAAGGTCAAAGAACGCAACTGGGTTTATCAGCTCTTCGGGAGAAAAAACGCCAACGCGCTCGTCGAATCCTTGCTGGAAAAGCGGCACTGCAAGCGACAGCGGTACGCTTGTCGCACCAGCCATTCCGCCAGGCGGCAACGATAGAACGTGCGCCGCTACGACGGTCGGCTTGCCGCGAAGGTTCCCACGCGCCCAGCCAAAAAGTCCCGGCGCGTGCGCCGCCAACGGTTTGGGTGATTTTTCCGTCTCTATCTTTTTGGCAAAATCCTTAGCGATTTCGTCTGCAGCCTGATGAATTGTCAGCGCACCGGCATCTACAAGCCCAGCAAGGACCTGAAGTCCCAGGAAACCGTCCTCGCCGCCCACCATCACATTGGTGCAAGCCATTAGGCCAGGCAACACCCGCGGCAGCGTTACCGCTTCGGGATGGCCGACGGACCAGACAGGAAGACTGCCATAGCCGGGATAAAAGATGTCGCTCCGGACGAGGGGCTTGACTTGCTGATAGCCGCCTTCCTTCAGGACGCGGATTGTGCCAGTCATCTGCTGGACCCAATGGACTAAAGCCGCACTAGCGCCTTGCACCTTTGGGTGCGAGCTTACCACAGCGGAGACGTCTTCCCCCGATCCATCAATGGACCAGCCCGTGATGACCTCTTCGACACTATCGAGCATACTAGCCGCTTTCATGGCCAGCATATTCGAAACGCCGGGACTTGCACCAAGCCCTACAAGAGCTACGACGCCTTTTTCTTCTGCGCGATGTGAAAGAGCGAGCATATCGACTGTGGGTTCCCAATCGTCGCAGATGTCGGCGTAATTTCGACCTGCCTCGATCACCTGTTCGAGCACGGGAAGTCCTAAAACATAAAAGGGACCCACACAGTTCAACACCAAATCATGCGCAATAATCGTTTCGCGCATCAAGGCGCGGTCGTTGATGTCCAGCGCCATTCCTTTGGCTTTGGACCCTACGCGCTGCGCTACGGCCGTTGCGGCAACGCCATCAAGATCAGTGACCGTCACGTGTTCCACGAACGGATAGGATGCAGTCTGTTCAACTGCCACCCGTCCCATCCCACCTGCGCCGCCCAATACCAAAACTTTCATGCCCTCGCTGCCTTCCTTAAGTCTGGACCTTCTCTTTCCGTTATCGATAAGATAACAACAACTGTCATGATGTCAATTGGCATAACATTAGTTGTGCTCTGCCTTGAATTGGGGTATCGCTCCACAATGACAAAACAAAACGAGATGAACGTGCTTTCAGCGGACGATCGTCGCGAAAGAGTAGCGCAGGCAACTTGGGCCGTAATCAGCCGCGAGGGCCTCGATCGGGCGTCGCTGCGCGCGATCGCGCAAGAACTGGGCAGCACAACGGGCGTCTTAACGCATTATTTCCGCGACAAAGAGGCCCTGCTTGACTTCGCGTTCGCCTCAATTGTTGAGAAGCTGCAGTTCGGCGCAGGCAGCAGCGCAACTCCGGCAGACTTAGCAAGCGTCTCTGAGCTTCTGGGTGCCTATTTGCCACTCACCGCCGATACGCGCGTCTGGTGGCGGGTATGGCTTTCCTTCACTGTGGCCGCACTTGCCCACAAGAAACGGGGCGAAAACCACGCCAAACTCTACAAAGAACTGAGTCGCTTCTGGACGGAGGTATTGTCTGATTTATCGCAGAAAGGTGCGCTCAGACCAAATCTTGATATGGCTTTGGAAGCTGAAACGCTGTTGGCCCTGATTGATGGTATCGGCATCCATGCCCTGATTACGCCAAGCTCCATGACGGCGAAGCGGCAACTTCAGATCGTTGAGTGCCACTTCGCCAAACTCGCTGCCGCTGCGGGTTGAAACGCCTCACCCTTTTTTCTGCAAGGCACCGTCGATCCGCATAGCCAGGCCCATGTCGCCTATGACCTTCAGCCGCCCAGACATAAATGCCTGCGTGCTATCAAGCTTACCATCATTCATCAGTTCGAAGTCTTCCAGACTTTGCTGTAACGTGCAGGCGGCTGGCTTATCAATATTTGTAACTTCATTTGGAATGACAGTCGCATCAATCACAACAACGCCGTCCGTACCGAAATCGAACTTCACGACCGCCCCAAGCCCGCAGTCCTCGCCAACCGCTGCCTGCATGCCTTCAGTTACCAACCTTAATCCTTCTGCACTTTCCATTTGATGTCCTCCTGACGCTCCGCGGTGCGAGCGAATTTCAACCGCTTGTGTAGATGTAAATCATAACAGTTGTCATGTCCATCTTCGTACGATAAGAGGTCGAAGCGCTCCGTAACGAGCTTCCCGTTACAGCTGCGCCGATATGGCTTGATGGAGAGATGATGATGCAAAAGTATGTGGATGTTCTGATTATCGGCGCGGGAATCTCCGGAATTGGATCGGCGGTCCATCTTCAAAACCAGTGCCCGGACAAGTCATTTGCGGTGATCGAGGCCCATGAGAGCTTCGGTGGCACATGGCTCATCCATAACTATCCAGGCATTCGCTCTGACAGCGATCTTTTCACTTTTGGCTATCGTTTCAAGCCTTGGATCGGCCCACCAATCGCGACTGGCCAGGAAATCATGCAATACCTCAAAGAAGTGATTGAGGAGCAAAACCTCGACAAACATATTCGATACCAGCGCAAGGTCACCCAGGCTTCTTACAACTCGAGTGACGCCATCTGGACAGTAACAGTCAAAAATGGGGCGACTGGGGAGACCGAAATCCTTACCACGCGCTTCCTATGGATGTGTCAAGGCTACTATCGCCATGATAAAGGCTATCGACCGAACTGGCCGGGCCTTGAAGAGTACACTGGAGAGCTCGTGCACCCGCAGGACTGGCCAAGCGATCTTGACCTAAAAGGCAAGCGCGTCATCGTCATCGGTTCAGGCGCGACAGCGGCAACGCTGGTGCCAAATATCGCCTCCAAGTGTGAACACCTTACGATGCTGCAGCGGTCGCCAACCTATTTCTATATCGACGCAAACCGCAACGAGCTTGCAGATACCCTGCGCTCGCTCGACATAGATCCGGCTTGGATTCACGAGATCGTCCGCCGGAAAATCCTTCACGACCAAAAAATCGTGACGCAGCTTGCTCTCGCCTTTCCTGAGGAAGCCAAAGCGGAACTTCTAAAAGGCGTGCGCGATCAGGTAGGGCCAGACTACGACATTGCAACTCACTTCACGCCGCGCTACCGCCCTTGGGAGCAGCGCATAGCCTTTATTCCGAACGGGGATTTGTTCAAGGCCGTAAAGTCCGGCAAAGTCGAGATAGTCACCGATAAAATCGAGCGATTCACGCCAGAGGGAATCAGACTGGAATCGGGCCCTCTCTTGGAGGCGGAGGTCGTCATCACTGCCACCGGCTTTAATTTATGTGTGCTTGGAGACATTTCCTTTACGGTTGATGGTGTGCCCGTTGATGCTTCAAGCGAGGTAACCTGGCGCGGTTTGATGGTAACAGGACTGCCGAACCTCGTCTGGACCTTCGGCTATTTCCGCGCAAGCTGGACGTTGCGGGTTGATCTGATCGGCGATTTCGTCTGTCGGCTCTTGAAGCATATGGACGCCCATGGCTGGCGCTCGGTAGATCCGGTCCTTCCAGATGATGTCACACTCTCGCAATTGGAGCCTTGGAGTAATGGGTCGAACTTCGCGCCCGGGTACATGAAGCGCGGCGCAGGTCTTTTGCCCAAGCGAGGCACCGCTCCGGAATGGGCACATACTCAGGATTACTGGGACGAAAAAGACGAGCTTCCCAAGCTCAACTTCGATTCGTCTGCGCTTCGGTTTGAGTAACGTGCAAATTGTGTCCCGAGTTAACCGCCGAACCGCGCCTGATGTAAATAGCGGTTGCAAAGTGTAGCACTGATTGGTGGTTTTGGTCGCTATGATGGCGGGGCAAAAGTGTACCGGTCCTAGGCCATGTGGACGAATTTAATCAAGCATAGGCCTGCGGCGATACTAACGATGGATCGGTAGTTGCATTCGGTTTTCTCGCAGCGCAGGGCAACGCGCTTGAAGCGTTTGAGCTTACCAAAGCCTTGTTCGATGCGGGCACGTGACTTGTAGAGCGTCTTGGCGAAGGACTTTGGTTGGTTCTTTTCGTTTGACTTGTATGGGATGATGGGGACGATCCCACGGGTTCGGGCGGCGTCGCGATTGGCCTTGCTGGAATAGCCTTTGTCACCGATGGCCGCGCGAGGCTTGATATCAGGTCCGATGTCGAGAAGCACGGCGAAATGAGGGCAATCTGAGACTTCGCCACCTGTGAAGGCAAAGCCGATCAAGTTTCCACATTTGTCTGATTTTGCGTGTATTTTGGTGCTAAATCCACCCTTGGATCGACCAATCGCTTGGCCTTTTTGCCCCCTTTTGCGCCCGCTGCCGAGACATGGGCGCGAACAATGGTGGAATCAAACATCTGGACCAAATGGGCAGAGGAACTCATCGAAGCCAATGTATCAAACATGGCCTCAAACACGCCTGTTTTGCTCAAGAGATTGAAGCGCTTCCACACACTATTCCAGTGACCATATCGCTCAGGCAAAGCCCGCCAGCGCACATTCTCAACAGCGAAGAAATGAAGTGCTTCAAAAAACAAGCGGTCATCGCTATCGTTGCGCCCACGTCTTGGCAGGCAAGCCCGAAAAACCTAGATCGTATGCTCCCAATCCTTCTAGCTCATCCGTATCGACATAGGCTCCAACCTCCAAATCAGTTGGAATCACATGAATCACATAAGATACACCGTTTGAATCCTCTAAATGCTACTTGTTGTAAATTCGTCCATACGGCCTAGTGTGATATAATTGTCTACCCGACATAGGAATCGCCCTCTAAACGACTACATCGGGTGCTTTGAACATATAGGTTAGGCGTTGCTTCCATGTCGTGAGGGTCACAAACTTTTTCACAAAGCGAATTGCTTCGGCACAATGAACCATCACAGGATTGACGCTGTCGATTTGATGCACAAGACCATAGCTGACCGGGTCGCCTTCTGGCTCATAAGTGCCAAACAGATGATCCCAAATCATAAAGATGCCGCCATAATTCTTGTCCAAATATTGCTCTTGAGTGGCGTGATGGACACGGTGGTTTGACGGCGAATTGAAGATCAAGTCGAACCAGCCCAGCTTACCAATCGTCTCGGTGTGGATCCATTGCTGGTAAGCCAACACGACGCCAAAAGCTGCGGCAACCAAGAAAGGGTTAAAGCCTAAAAGCACGATGGGTAGATAATACCAAGGCGAAATAAACCCGTCGACGAATGAAATTCGCAAAGCTGTGGTTTGGTTATAGAGCGGTGAGGAATGATGCACCGAATGGGATACTGCCCATAATAGACGAACGCGGTGCCCCAACCGGTGATCCCAATAATACATGAAGTCAGCCAGTATGATTGCCGCTAGGATTGTCCAAATGTTAATCGGCAACTGAGCGATGGCAAAGCTGGATGCGCTTGAAAACAACCATACGACAAAAGCTGTGACCATGCCCGTTGTGGCAATCACAGGGATAATCGGGCTGAGATTCGCCAAAACTTCCAACCACGTGCGTTTGCCCAGCGCTTTGGCTTTATGCAAACGCCAAAACTCAAGCGGCAACAACAAAAGTGGCAAAATGCCAGCTAGGCCCGCAAGATCGTCAATCATTTTCAATTGGGTATCCATCGTGTTCTCTTTCGCTTGTTAGCTGTTTAGGCATCTTTGTGCCCTGTTTGCATTCTGTGATTCAATACTAGACTGATTAGTCGATCTATGTCAAGGTGGTAGATGTAACTGCACCGTGATAGGAACACACCATGCGAAAAATCGACCCTGCCAAACAACAGGCTAAGCGCCAACAAATCGTGGAAGCCGCTATTGTGTGTTTCGCTAAACGCGGTTTTCACGCCACATCGACCGCACAGATTTGCGCCCAAGCGGGCATGAGTCCCGGAAACTTGTTCCACTATTTTCCAACCAAAGATTCGATCATTCATGCGATTGCAGAGTTAGATCGACATGAAACGACACTTGCGTTGGCCCAAATTGCAGATGCACCAAACGTGGTTACGGGCTTGCAGGCGCTCGCCAAGCACGTGTTGCTAGCGGCGTCCGATCCATCCTACAGCGCATTGAGCATCGAGATCGCGGCAGAAGCCACGCGCAATGACGCCATTGGAAAGCTGTTTGCTGCCAACGATACGGTGGCACGCGCTGGTTTGGTCACATTGCTTGCCAAAGGCGTTGCACTTGGACAAGTCGATGCCAGCCTAGATTTATCCCAAACAGCTTCTTGGTTGATCGCTTTGCTGGAAGGCGGCGTTGGTCGCGCCGCACTTGACCTCAAGTTTGACATAACCGCCAATTACCAAACTCTCTGCATCATTATTGAGCGCTTCTTGCGTCCTGCATGAGGGCCGCCATCATCGGTTTGATAAATTCACTACCTAATCTGGATATCGAGCTTGCGTAGAAGACACTCAAGATGAACGCAACCAATGCCAGCTGCGATGCGGTCAGGTAGCTGAAAGTTTGGAAATTCATTTCAACCTGATCACAATGCGGATTTCCTATCGATGTCTCTTGGATCAATCTTTCTCGGAAATGGGAAGGATGGACTTGCCCTGAAAAAGTGGAGAGCGATCTCGGGATTATGTGACGGGCGCGAGAGTTGTGTTCTCGAACTCGATTGGGCTTTTATAGCCTAGAGCGGAATGCCGTCGGCGGGGGTTGTAGAAGGCGTCGATATAGGCTTCGATTTCTTGTTTAGCGTGGCTGCGGGTTTTGTAAATGGTGCGCCAGATCAGCTCGGATTTGATGGTTTTAAAGACGGTTTCGACCATGGCGTTGTCATAGCAATTACCTTTGCCCGACATGGATATGACGAAGCCGTGGGCTTTGAGGAGCTTTTGATAGGCGTCGGAGCAATATTGGCTACCCCGATCCGAATGATGAATGACCCCTTCGCCGGGGGATCGGATGGCAATGGCGCGCTGTAAAGCGGACAAAGCGAGATCTTGCTTCAGCCGATCACTGACCGCCCAGCCGATGATGCGGCGAGAGAAGAGGTCCAGCACGACGGCCAGATAGAGCCAGCCTTCTGCCGTCCAGACATAACTGATGTCCACGCCCCATTTCTGATTGGGACCTGTGGCTTCAAAGTCTTGATCGAGCATATTGGGCGCAATCGGCCCGGCATGCGCGCTATCGGTCGTTTTCTTAAACCGCCGCTTTTGAAAGGCTTTGAGGCCGTTTTCGCGCATCAAACGGGCAACCCTGTGCCGGCCAACACTCACGCCGGCTTCGTTGAGTTCAACCGTCATGCGCGGGCTGCCATAGGTCTCGTGGCTCGTGAAAAACTGGGACCTGACATGGGCCAACAGCACCATATCATCGCGTTGCCGCTGGCATGGCTTGCGGCCTTGCCATGCATAAAATCCGCTCTCACTAACGTCCAATATCGCGCAAGACCGCTTGATCGGGATGCTGGCCTTTTCCGCGTCAATGACCCTGAACTTCATTTCATGGTCTCCTTCGCGAAAAAGGCGGCCGCTTTTTTTAGAAGGTCGCGCTCCTGGCGCAATATCTCATTTTCCTTCCTTAGGCGGGCCAGTTCTTTACCAACATCGGGGTGCGGACCTGACAGCAAATCGGCTTCCCGGTTCGCACCAACCCACTTCCCAAGCGTGGACAAACCTACACCCAAATCCTAAGCCACAGCCCGCAATGGACGCCCGCTGGTCTTCACCAGCCGTACCGCCTCCGTTTTGAAAGCATCAGTAAATCTCTTCTGACGCCCTACGCCACTCTTCGTCTTCTCTGTCATGGATACGGTCCTTAGCAATCTCTAAGAAACCACTCTCCACTTTTTCAGGGCAAGTCCAGGATTTCTGCAAACAAGTAAACGGCAGCTTTCTTCATTCGCAATCCCAAAGCAGACCATCTCCTTTCGGCCAGATTCAGTCATTCCCACGCGCAATCAAGCGATGACTGGATCGAAACGGAAAAACCTACGCTTCAAAGGAATCCCCACCCGATTGCTCAGGCCGTAATCACTGGCCGACAGTCATCGAGGCTCGCATTTGATGTTTGCGCCACGACCGAGTAGCCTCGACGCACTTATTTGGGGAGGGCAGGATGGCAAGGAATAGGGTATTTGCAGCGGCGCTGCTTGCGGCACTTATTGCACTACCTGCCGCCGCTGCACCAGCGCCCGCCGCGCTGATCGAGGCTGGCGAACGCTCGCCTGCGCTGCCCCCGATCCTCAACGCGCGCGAGCGAGCGATGACTGAGAACCGCATTTTAGCGGAGCGGCTTGATACGATCATCCCGGCGATCATGCGCGAACAGCGCATCGACTTATGGCTTCTGGTGGCGCGCGAATATTTTGAAGAGCCCGTGGTTGCGTCAATGCTTGATGCCGAAAATATGCATGCTCGCCGGCGTACAATTCTGATCTTATACGACCCAGGTGAAGGGAAACCGATTGAGCGACTTACTGTCAGCCGCTATGGGCTTGGCGGCTTGTTCGCGCCTGCTTGGGATCCAAGCAAACAGCCGGACCAGTGGAAAGCGGTCGCAGACATCATCAATCAGCGTAATCCCGCAAAAATTGCGATCAACACCTCTGATCTCTATCAGTTCGCCGATGGAATGACGCTCAGTCAATATAAGAAGTTCGTTGCCGCTTTGCCCGCTCCTCTGCATGCGCGGATCGTCAGTGGCGAAGCCCTCGCCATCCGTTGGCTTGAAACCCGCACGCCTGCCGAAATGGCAATCTATCCCACACTCATGCGCACGGCCCATAAGCTGATTGGCGAAGCGTTTTCGCGATCGGTTATCACCCCTGGCGTAACGACTGCGGAGCAGGTGCAGTGGTGGTATCGCGACCGGCTGCTCCAACTCGGCCTCGATCCGTGGTTTCACCCGTCAGTCGCGATCCAGCGCAAGGGCACCAAAGGCATGCTCGAAGGCGAGGAAGTGATCCAGCCCGGCGATCTGTTATGGACAGATTTTGGCATCACGTACCTTCGGCTGAATACCGATATGCAGCATCTTGCCTATGTGTTGAAGCCCGGCGAGGTTGAGGCACCTGCGGGCCTCAGGCAGGGGCTTGCGAACAGCAACCGTGTGCAGGATATGCTCACCCGCCATTTCGCACTTGGACGCAGTGGGAACGAGGTGCTGGCGCTTACTCGGGCAGAAGCGGCGGCGGCCGGTCTTGATGCATCGATTTACTCACACCCGATTGGCCTGCATGGTCACGGCGCGGGTCCATCGATCGGATTTTGGGACAATCAAAATGCGGATCCACGCGGCAGCGGCCTGATTGCCGCCAATACGGCTTGGTCCATTGAGCTGACAACTTTCGCCGCAGTGCCCGAATGGGACGGTCAGCGCGTCGATTTCCGAGCTGAGGAGAACGCATTTTTTGATGGGACAAGCGTGCGCTACATCGACGGACGCCAAACAGAAATCACCCTAATCCCCTCAGGGCAGTAAGCCCGCGTCATCGTTCCGACATCAGAGAATGCTGGCCGACGCATGTCTCTATCCAGAAACTTCCCCTAGGCTTTCTCGCCAGCAAATAGCCTCTTTGCCTTAGCCGCTGCGCGGCGTGCGAGGTGGTAAACTCTCGCTGCGCCCTCATCATAGCGAACTGTGACTTTGCAATCCTCGCCATAGGTCTGTGTCAGAAACTTCCGGATCATGGCTTCTGCGTTTTCGCGGGGGCCTAGGAGCTCAGCCGTCAATGGGCATTCGGTGCGGCTGTGGTAGGTCGCATAAACTTCCCCATCCCCTTCAAACACATTGCCCATCGTATAGGGGTAAAGGTCACAATCCATTGGCCGGTTGCCATAAACCGTGCACTGCTGGTCCCAATGTGGGCACGGGCCGTTGCCAAGGGAAGAAATCTCGTACAATTTTCCTTTTGGAGAGACGGTTAGGTGATCGCTTTTTCCCGCAAAAAGCCGTGTGTATTCGGCTTCATTGATCTTCAGGCCATGAAGTTCGCGACAACAGCTTTGGTCCGTTGGGCATTTCAAGCAAGGGTTGGACACGCAATAACTCCCCAGTTTCGTTGGTCCATAACGTAATCAGGAACTGTGAAATGACGCTTAAGAAACGGAAATAGAGTTCGTCTTTGTTCAGCATCATCGACCGCGCTGCCTCCGCTATCGGTCGAGGTCTAGTCCGGGGGCGGGCAAACAGGCATAAGCAGCCGATGTCCAATCCTGATTTTTCTGCGCCTAAGCCCTTTGGGCCGCTTCGATCCTTTGGCCGTGTGCGCGGGCGCGCGCTGTCTGATCGCCAAGAGCATTTGTTTGAAACCCTGTTTCCAAACGTATCCATCCCAGCAGAACCTGCGGAGGTCTTGGACCCACTTCAGTGGATGCCTGCCGCAGAGGCGGTGATCTTTGAGATTGGATTTGGCGGCGGTGAGCATTTGATTGGGCAAGCGGAGCGCCACCCAAGCCATTTATTCCTAGGCGCTGAACCTTTCCAAGAAGGCGTTGCGAAGGCCTTGGTGGGGATAGAGGATCGCGGCCTAACCAATGTTCGGCTCTTGGCCTCAGATGCGCGGCCGGTTTTAGCGGCGCTAAAGCCTGCCAGTCTAGATAAGCTCGTGATCTTATTCCCGGACCCGTGGCACAAAGCCAAACACAATAAACGCCGCTTGATTCAGCAAACTTTTTTGGACGATGCCCATCGGGCATTGAAGCCCGGTGGAGAGTTTCGGTTTGCCACCGATTGGGCCAATTATGCCGCGTGGACGCTGGAGAAAATGACCCAGCATGGCGGATTTGACTGGCTGGCCGAGGCAGCAATCGACTGGCGGACGCCGCCTGAAGATCACATCACGACGCGGTATGAGACCAAGAAACTCGGCGATTGCGCGCCGATATTCCTGCGCTTTACCGCCCGCCAGCAGGCGTCGTAAGCGCCACAAAGACGTCTTCAAGATTGGGCTCTTCGATCCGCAAATCCTTGATCCGTACGCCAGAACCCATCGCTTGGGACAAGAGTGCTTCGACGCTCTGTTCATTGGGACGATAGTGGATGGCCAATGCACCATCCGGCCGCAACACGCATTCCAAATTGGCCAAGCCTGCAGGGATTTGGGTTAGGGGCTCAAGTGGGGAAATCACCACGGCCTTTTTGTCGAGGCGCCTAAGAATGGTGGGCGTGGGTTCACAGGCAATCAGGCGACCTTGGTCGATAATCGCGATATTGTCGCACAGCTCTTGCGCCTCTTCGAGATAATGAGTTGTCAAAACGACCGTCACGCCACGCTCTTTATTGAGCATAGTGATATACTCCCACAAGGATCGACGAAGTTCTACATCGACGCCCGCGGTCGGCTCGTCGAGAATTACCACCGGCGGGGTGTGGACAAGGGCCTTAGCGATCAAAAGCCGCCGTTTCATGCCGCCAGACAATTGTCGTGAATAGGTGTCGCGCTTGTCGGCAAGACCGACAGCGTCAAGCAATTCCATAGAGCGCCGTTCATTAGGAGGCACGCCATAGAATCCTGCTTGCAACTCCAAGGTCTCAAAGGGGGTAAAAAAGGCGTCAAAACTGATTTCTTGCGGCACAATCCCAATCGCAGCCTTCGCTGCGCGGTGGTCTTTGTCGATATCAATGTCCCAGATACGAACCTCTCCGGCAGTTTTGATCACAAGGCCAGCAAGTATATTGATAAATGTTGATTTCCCGGCGCCGTTCGGGCCTAGGAGTCCAAATATCGATCCCTTCGGGATAGCCAGATCCAACCCTTTGAGTGCCTGCTTTTCGGGCGATTTTCCACTGGCCGCATAAGTTTTCTGAAGCCGGCGGGCTTCAATGGCAAAAGATGAATGGGTCATGGATTCTCGCTTGGCACACACGTTGACGAATAGGGCCGTAAAGTTCTAATTAAGCCGCGAAGCAGTCCGTAGCAATCACGCAGCTGTGAGAGAAACAGATTTATGTCCGTCACCGGTCCGCCAAATTCTGCCCAGCCAGTTGAAACCATTTATGTGGACGATCATCGCATTGCGTGTGACGGCGGCGGCGGCGCGTTGGGTCATCCCAAAGTCTGGTATGAGATGGGTGATGAAGGCAAAGTGGAGTGCCTGTATTGTGGCCGCGTTTACATCAAAAAGGATGGAGCAGACCCGCACTAGCGCTGCCTAACACCGACAGGTGCCAGTGGCTGACTTAGCGGGACGCGCCGCCTGTGACATTTTTCGGGCCAGTACCGCCATTCATATTCTGATATTGGATGTAGGCCGGGGTCAGAATAACGATAAACAGAACGGGCAAGAAAAATACGATCATTGGGACTGTTAGCTGTGCCGGCAATGCCGCTGCTTTCTTCTCTGCTTCCGTCATGCGAAGTTCGCGGTTTTCTTTCGCCATCACGCGCAAAGCAGAACCTAGAGGCGTCCCGTATCGCTCGGCTTGAATAAGGGCTGTGGCGACGCCCTTCACGCCCGGGTGATTCGTGCGTTTCGCCAAATTCTCATAGGCGACCCGGCGGTCCTGTAAATAAGCGAGCTCGGCATTGGTTAGGCTCAACTCTTCAGCGAGCTCAATTGAGGATGACCCAATCTCTTGTCCGACGCGCAAGAATGCGAGTTCAATGGACATGCCGGATTCCACGCAGATGAGCAGCAAATCCAAAGCGTCCGGGAAGGCGCGCATAATTGAAGCGCGTCGCTTCGTTGCGATGTTTTTGACCAGAATATTCGGCAAGTAGAAGCCTGCGACACAGGCACCAACGGCTGCGATCAGCCGATTGTTGCTTGTCATGTCCTTACCGAAAACGGTTACGTATGTCAGGGCACCGATGAAGAATAAAATAGGCGTTGCAAAGCGCGCAAAGTAAAACATGGCCACTGGACCAGGCCCACGTAAACCCGCTTCCATCAGATTCTGGGTCACATTTGGATCTTCAAGAAGCTTTTGTAGATTCAGCTTATCGACGATGGACTTCCAAGGACCCTTGGCGCGTTGCCTAAGTGAGTTTTTCTCGGCTTGTTCAATGGCGATCGTTGCCCGGTTTTTGCGACGCATGGACTCACGGTCCGTCGCCACGCCCTTCATGCGCGCTGCCAGTTGGTCGGTTTTCCATAGGGGCTGAGCGACCGTTAAAGCGGTTATCAAAAGCGCAACAGCCATGATTACAGATGCCACAAATTCTGGATCTGTGACCATTCGAGCAAAGTCTTTAACCTCTACGAACATTGTTCGTTCCCTAAATGTCGAAGTTAATCATGTTGCGCATGACAAAAATTCCGGTTCCCATCATCAAGATACCCACGCCTAGACCCATATTGCCGGTTGGGTCTGTGAAGAGCAGGCCCATGTAGGCGGGGCTCGTGATATAGACCATCAAGCAGACGCAGATCGGCAAAGCACCGATAATCATCGCTGACGCTTTGGCTTCCGAGGACAAAGCATTGATTTTTTCACGCATCAGTTTCCGCGAGCGCAAGATCAAGGACAAATTGCCAAGCGCTTCAGACAAGTTACCACCGGCCTTCAACTGGATGGACAACACGATGGAGAAAAAGCTCACTTCTGGCAAAGGCATACGTTCGAAAAGCTTTGCTAAGCATTGTTCCATGGGTACGCCCATAGACTGGCTGTCGCAAATCCGGCGAAACTCGGTGCTTAACGGCTCTGGAGCCTCACGTGCAATGATTTTCAGGCATTCCGCTAAAGGCAGACCGGACTTTACGCCCCGCACGATAACGTCGATCGCGTTGGCAAATTCGGAAATGAACTTCTTTTGTCTTCGGCCAACCAAAAAGCCCAGAACCCAGCGCGGCAAGCCAAAAGCAGCAACCGCAGCCCCACCAAGGGCAATGTACCAAGCATTACCACTGATGAGGATGCCTAAACCAACCAAGATGCCAATCCCGGCCGACCCGATCCAAAAGGTCTTTTCCTCCATGGTCAGGCCGGCTTGCTCAATGCGCGCACCAACAGACAGACGCGCCCGACGCAATTGGCGTTCACGCATCTCGATGTCTTTGATATTGCCCATCAAGCGCTTCCGACGGGTTTCGTCAGGGTCTGCAACCCGACGCCTCACCGCGGATTCCCGCGACTGCGCAACCGACTTAAGTCGCTTTTGCGATTCCTGATTGTCATCCCCAGCAAACGCAATGCCGATCAGCACCACACCGGCCGCAACCAAAATAGGAATGATGGTTCCAATATCCATGTTCGTTAGACGTCCGCCGCATCTAGAGCTTCAGCAAGCTCTTTCTCTAGTCCATAATAGCGGGCGCGATCCCAGAATTTCGGCCGCGCGATGCCAGTGGACCGATGCTTGCCGATAATCTTACCGTTTGGATCCTCACCGTCCATTTCGAAAACGATGAGGTCTTGGGTCACGATAACATCACCTTCCAGCCCCAGAACTTCCGTGATGTGGGTAATCTTACGGGAACCGTCACGGAGACGCGCCGCTTGAATAACGACATCAATCGAACCAACGATCATCTCACGGATTGTCTTGGTAGGCAGTGAGAAGCCGCCCATGGTGATCATGCTTTCCATACGCGAAAGACCTTCGCGCGGGCTGTTGGCGTGCAAAGTACCCATAGAACCATCGTGGCCCGTGTTCATCGCTTGCAACAGGTCAAAGGCTTCGGGGCCGCGGACTTCGCCGACGATGATGCGCTCAGGACGCATCCGCAAACAGTTTTTCACCAAGTCGCGCATGTGCACGGCACCTTGGCCTTCTAGGTTTGGCGGGCGGGTTTCGAGGCGCACAACGTGAGGCTGTTGTAATTGCAGTTCGGCGGCGTCTTCGCAGGTAATGACGCGTTCGTCGGGCGCGATATAACCAGTTAAGCAGTTAAGCAAGGTGGTTTTACCCGAGCCGGTGCCACCTGAGATCAGAACATTGCATCGCGCGGCCCCAATAATGCCTAGAACCTTGCCTGCGGCCTCTGAAATCGCGCCAAACCCGACAAGGTCCTTCATCCGCAGTTTGTCTTTTTTAAACTTCCGAATGGTGAGGGTAGGTCCGTCCAGTGCCAAGGGCGGAACAATCACGTTGACACGAGAGCCGTCGGGTAGGCGCGCGTCGCATATGGGTGAGCTTTCATCGACGCGGCGACCCACTTGACTCACGATGCGCTGACAGATGTTCATCAATTGTTGATTGTCTCGAAACCGGATCGGCGTCTTGGTTACTTTGCCGCTGACTTCGATAAACACGCTGTTGGCACCATTGACCATGATGTCGGCAATGTCGTCGCGTGCCAACAGGGGCTCTAAGGGCCCATAACCCAACACGTCGTTGACAATATCGCCGAGCAGTTGCTCTTGCTCAGCAACCGACACAATCACCTGTTTAATTGCGATGATTTCGTTGACGATATCGCGGATTTCATCGCGGGCCGTGCGCTGGTCTAAGGCTGCCAATTGGCCTAGATCGATCGTCTCGATCAAAGCATTGTAAACTGACGCTTTCGTGCGATAATATTCCTCGGTTCGCCCATCACTCGCAGGACTTGGAGGTGGGGCCGATTGCGTGGGAGCACGCACAGCTTTTGCGACCCGCGCTGGGTCTACGGTTCCAGCATTCGGTGCCGCCGCAGGTGCCGCGGGGGTTGACGGCGGCGATACGGGCGCTGCTACTGGCTTCTGGGCCTCAATCGGGGCAAACTTAGGGGGTGTTGCCTGTGCCGCCCCGTCTGCGCGTTTACCAAACATCCTATCCTCACTTAGCCGCTTTTGCGGGGATTAGTTTTGAGAGGAAGTTGGTCTTGGCCTTTGGTTGCGGCGCACGACCGGTGAATAACTGAGCTAAGAAGTCCATGCCTTCAGCACATTTGCTATTTGGATTCACATTGGCCAACATTTGCCCATTATTGCTCGCAGTCCCGAACAATTGCGGATCATAGGGCAGGACAAGTGTTGGCTGAACGCCCAAGGCGTCGGCAAAATCTTTGACGGGGATCTCAGGCCGCTTTGCTACACCAACCATGTTTAGAATTACTCTTGGCGGTGTGTCGTTCGGACGACCTATGCGAACCATGTCAAAAATGTTCTTAGCGTTGCGAAGGCCAGCTAAGTCTGGTTGTGCGACAACCACCACTTCATCGGCAGACAACAGGGTTTGTCGCATCCATTTTGACCAAGTGTGGGGCAAGTCGAGAACGACATAAGGTACACCCCGACGCACCCCTTCAATCACAGTCTCATAGGCATCTGGCGAAATCTCGAACTCGCGCTCGAGCGAGGCGGGAGCGGTGAACAGGGTCAAATGATCTGTGTGACGGGTCAGCAATCGGTCTAGCAACACATCGTCGACCCGTTCGGGTTGTTCCAAAGCGTCAGCTATGCCGGTCGCCGGATCGGTGTTGAAATCAAGACCCGTGGTACCCCAGGACAAGTCGAGGTCAACCAAGGTTGTATTCACGCGAGCATGCTCGGCCATACACCAAGCAACATTGTGGGCAATTGTCGACGAACCGGCGCCACCCTTGGCACCGACGAAAGCGATTGTGCGGCCTAAGAAGGGCTTACTTGGATCCACATAAAGGCCAGAAATGGTGCGTATCAGCTGCAAGGGCTGCAGCGGTGGCACCAGATATTCTGAAACGCCACGGCGGATCAGCTCCCGATACAGACCGATATCATTAGATTCTCCAATCAGGATCACCTTAACGCCAGGCTCACAATAGGACGCCAATTCATCCAATTGCTGGATCAAAACGGCGGGTGACGCCAAGCTTTCAACGATGATCAGGTTTGGCGAAGGTTGGGACTGGAAGAATTCAATGGCACCAGCCAAGCCGCCCATTGAAACGGTTACATGCGCTTTTGCGATGCGACGGTCCGTTGAGGCCGATTGCAATAATTGGGCGGTATCTGGCCGCTCGCAGAATACTTGGACCGAGATCCGTGGAACCGGCTGGTCGCCGCCACGCGCCAACTCACCCACATAAGTTTCTTCAAACGCCGCAGCATCGAAGTCACCTGGAGAAGCAGGCGCTGGGATGTTTTGGGCGTGGGTTGGCTCTAAGAAATCCAGATCGGCATCGAGCTCGAATGGCTCGTCAGCCGTTGCCAATTCTTCCCACATGGGCTTGCGCTTTGCATTCCCAATCATTTGCCACCCCCGCCTGCAACGGCTCCACTAACTGCCGGGATACCGCCTTTGCGATGTAAATCAATACCGTTTTGGATACGAGCCGCGTCGCGGGGCCCCTCTTTGCGATCACCCAAGAAGTCACCGGGGTCGGCGACCATCGCTGCCAAATTGGCATTTTGCGCGCAGCCGAAACGGTCGACCGGAATGTTCTCAGCAGTCTTTCGCGGATCAAAGGACGTCCACGGTGCACAAACAATCGGCTTAGTCTCATAGCGCCCAAAGGAGATCAAAATTGGCGCATTCGCTTGGCCTTGAGCTTGATAGGGCCCAGCAGAAATCTTTGAAAAATCAACGCCACCGAGAAACAGCGCCCGTTGTACGTCTTGGGCGACTTGGGCAGCACTTTGGCTATTGCTTGCGTTCGTCGGCACCGAGACAACAACGTTGCCGCGTCCGAGGCGTACATATTCTTGCGCGAAAGACTTTAGCTCAGCCGCTTCTTGAGCCGAAATGCCAATTGCCCCGCTAGGCGCGGAAATGGCGATGCGCGCTTCTACGGGAATGGCTTCCGGCACAAAAGCATCCAGAACGGTGCGTTCAAGGTGAGCCTTCTCAACCCAATCTACCGCTGGCTCTTCTTTGGCGGCGCTTGCACCTCCGCACGCGCCTAACATCATTAACGCAGTCAGAGCGACCGCCGTAAGGGCGGCTTTGCTCGGCTGAGCGAATGAAGCGTATTTCGCGACTAGTCTTGTCATCGGCTTCTTCCTAACGCTAATTCACAATATGTCCGATAGGGGCCCGGTAACGCCCTTTTGGCAGCCCTTTGGATCCGGGCTTGACCATTCTGTTCATGCGACCCAGCAGCAAAGCAGCCGCGTCACTGGCGGGGGCATAGCCATCGCCTGGGGTCTGAAGTTGATCCATCGTGGTCGACTTCACGATAAAGGGGGTCACGATGATGACGAGCTCGGTCTCATTGGTTTGGAAATCGCGTGACCGAAACAAATTCCCGAGGATCGGCAGGTCCTTTAGACCCGGCAGGCCTTCAATCGATTGGCGCGTCGCTTGTTGGATTAGTCCGGCCATCACCATTGAACGGCCTGATGGCAACTCCATGGTGTTTTCGGCGCGCCGAACTGAAACGCCGGGAATGGAGAGGCCTCGAATCGTGTCGGTCACGTTACCGGCTGCATCTCGGATCAAGGTGTCTGCCTGACGGAAAGAGGCTGCCGTGGAAATTTCAGAGACTTCAGTCGAAATTTTCAAGGAAATGCGATCGGCGCTCAGAATAATTGGGGTGAAGCCCAAGCCAACCCCAAAGGGCTTGAATTCGACCGAAACCCGGTTGCCTTCCTGAGCTGTTGGTACCGGAAACTCGCCACCGGCTAAGAATTTTGCTGGCTCGCCCGAGGTAGCAGTGAGGTTTGGCTCAGCCAAGGTCCTAGCCAAGCCCACGCGTTCCAAGGCTTGGATATTACTGTCAGCTCGTTCCCCTGTTACCAATTCACCTGGGCCATAAGTGATGTTGGTGCGGCCTGTTGCCGGGTCAAACACCTCGCTATAACCACCTGCGCCTGCGCCAATGGTCGGGTCCAGAAGTGACGACTGCCCGCTAAGGAATGAATTTGAAACAGGACGAATGAAGTTCTTCGCCCAGGTCGAGTCGAGCGTGGTTCCCCCCAAAAAGGCACCATTAACTGAGAAGCCATTGGCCGTCGCAAACTTGACGCCCCAGTCTTCAGGCAAGAGCGTGTTGAGAATATTGGAGGAAGATAAGTTCATGCCCAATTGCTTGATGACCGACCGCTGCATTTCGACAATGCGCACCCGTAACATGACTTGATCGCCTGAAAGGACGTTCATCATGTTTAGAACCTTATCAGTTCCACCCGCATATTGGCCGGAAATCCGCAAGACTTGATCCGCGACCAAGCCATTTGGGACATCCCCGGTAAGAATGATCGAATCAGCGACACTATCGACGACAACACGGGCTTCTGGTGCCAGTCGTTGAATCAAAGCGTTTAGTTCTGAGGTGTCGCGTGCAACCCGGATCTCAAGCGCCAGAATCTGGCGACCCTGTGCATCCAAGAAGAAGACATTGGTCTCACCAACTTTCGTGCCGAGCAGGAAGCCACGTCGGCTGGTGCGCATCACGGCGTCGGCGACAGTGGGATCAGAAACCACGACGTCACGGGCTTCAACTGGCAGATCGACGATTGCCGATTTGCCGAGTGCCAAGGTGAGGCGTTGGGTTGTAGATTGTTGGGGCGTGACCTTTACAGCGGCAACTTGGCCAGCTTGTGCAAAAGCGACACCGGGCCCAACCGCCACACTAAGCGCAAGGCAGGAAACCGCCGCTAGAGCATATTTAACCCTTTGGGTTGGCTGCATCACTGCCCTCCCCGATATACTTTAACAGCTGTTGGGATAGCCTGAGCTGTCTGTTGCTCGTTTGACGATGAGGAAGGCGGCTTTGGGTCAGCCGATACTCCGGTCAACGACGCTTGATTCATCACGTCTGTTCCGGGTGGTGCATAAGTTGGCCCCCCAGCATCAGAATAACCTCTTAGGGTGAGCGAGAGATCGCCCAATTTATGCGCCAACCGCAGTTTCTCTGCATCGGATGCAGACAATTCAACCGTCGCAACCGCGCCTGGCATGGTCGTTTTGTCCTTATCGTTCGTGACGGCTTGATCGATAGCGAGGACTCGGACACTCTCCAAAATCGCTGTTGAAACGATCTTGGACACGGATTGGCCCTTCGACGTGAGTTGCAGTTCGCGGGTGAGGAGGATGTCTACGCGATCATTCGGTAACACAAAGCCTGCCACCGCCGTTTCAGGGCTAATTGGAAATGAAACAGCGCGCATCCCCGGCGTCAATAGAGCAGCCATTGCTCCTGTCTTTGCATCAACATCGACAATTTTGGACGCCAAAACTGGCTCGCCCTTCACCATGGCTTGGCGGACGATGCCATTGCTGAATTCTTAAATCGCTTTGGGGTTTTTAGATTGAAGGAAAAAACCAGGCGTCGCTGCGCTTGTTGGTGTATAGGCTTCCCATCCCAAAGACGATGGCGAAATACGCTCGCCTACGACCATATCGCGCTTGGCCACCAAGACATTGACGGTTTCGGCCTTGGCTTCGCCGACGGAGACAGGCTGTGCAACCTGCGGATTGGCGGATTGCGAGCGCATCCAAATGAAGGCTCCGCCTGCGACAAGCAAAGCACCGCCAATGATCGAGATTTGCCGAATATTCACGCTATGCATCTCCCACTCGGGGTTCCAACTCAGAGTTTTTCCAGTCGTACCCTTAGAGAATCACCCAAATCCAAAATGATTTACCAAACGACCATGCGTAAATAGGTTCTAAGAAGAGGTTAACGATACGACTTCTTTGGTTGAAGAAGTACGAAAATTCAGTACAATTTTACGTTAAAAATTTGGAAACCAAAGCGTATAGGGTGTTGCAAGGATAGCCCCGACTCCCAAGGCAACCCCATAGGGAACAGCGGCGGATTTGCGTAGCAATCTGCGAGCCCACCGCGGGCTTTTTGGTAAGCCAAAATGCCGGGCCAATAACCGGCCTAGGATTAAGGCTACGACCAATACACCGCCAGCGATTGCAGTATAAAGGATGAAGGGCATCATGGCGGTTGGGCCAAGCCAAAGCGCTGCGGCACCGGTTAACTTTGCGTCCCCGCCGCCATAAACGCCGACCAAAAACATGGCGAGGGCAATTATAGTGGTAAGCAAGCCGATCCCGATATGGGCTGCGAATTCATTCAAGCCCAAGCCCATCGGTAGCGCGAACACTAAAAAGCCAGCCGCGATGAGCATATTCAGCTTATTTGTAATCAGAAAGGTACGGACATCGCCGATTCCCGCCCAGATCATGGCACCCGAAAAGGCGATCCAGCCGGCACACGCCGCGAAAGTGTCAGGTCCAAGTGTCATGGGAGACTTTTATCATAGGACCGCTAAGCCAAAGTAAATGCTGCAGTGGGCAGCAGGCCAGAGCGACAGGCAAAAAAAAGGCGCTTGGTCCGAAAACCAAGCGCCAATTCTTACAGACTAAGTCTGTATTAGCGGCTACCGACCGAGCTACCGATCGAGTTGAAGCGGGTGCTCATGTTGTTGCCCAAGGTGGTCAACGAGCTGATCAGAACAACGGCGATCAAAGCTGCGATCAGACCATATTCGATAGCGGTTGCGCCGGACTCATTGTTGCGGATTTTCGAGAAAAGCTTTTTCATTTTTAGGTTCCCATTCTACATGCGACCGGGTGGTTGAAGTCTTAATCGCTTCTCATTCCCTGTGTCTCCCCTGTTCTAGCGGAGACTCATAAACATGGCGTAAACTGAAACATAAAAATTGAACGGAAGTGCCCTTTTCTTGGCGCAATTGAGACAGCTCCTTTTTAACAAATTGATTTTATTGATTTTATTTCTGCATTATTCTGACAAAATTTTTTGAATACATTGGACCTAATAGAATTAGACACAAATTCCGCGGCCGTCTGATACCATTTCGGGCAAAATTTGAAACCCAGTCAATTAGAACAGCCCGTTGCTTTTTCTGCAATTTCCCAGACCAGGCTCAATCGGTCCACTCGTTCTATACTTTATACCTTATATACACAGGCATGAGAGCAGATTGGTTGAAGGTTTGGATAGCCTTGCGGCTGAATGTCGGCGGGCTTCACTTGTTAATGGCTGGTTTACGGGTCGGCGGTAATAACGAAGCCAACACGGAGTTTTATCATGTCCATTTTAGTCAAACCATTGGCCTCGATCGCCTGCGCCCTTGTTGTTTTGGCCGCGGGCTCTGCTGTTGCACAATCCTTCCAATTGGAAGTTGACCAAACTCAACCTCTCCGTTTTCAGCGCCCAGTCACTGGCGTTGTGGTAGGTAATGCCAGCATAGCGGATGTCATTGTGCATGATGCGAATGTTCTCTTTGTGGTTGGAAAATCAGCAGGCACCACCGAGATACTGGCAGTGGATGCCGCCGGAAACACGGTGTTTTCCGGCACCATTCAAGTTCGTCCAAGCACTGTTCGTGACATGATAACCATTCAGCGTGGCAAAGAAATTTCCACTGCGATTTGCCAGGACCGCTGCATTCCTAATGTTCATTCCGAAGGGACCAGCGCCGGTACTGCGCCGGCTATTTCCGCCATCGCGGCGCGATCAGGCTTTGCTGCGGGGTCTGGCGGACGCCAATAAGGCGTCAATCGTCGTTAATAGCTAAAATTTGCAATCTTATTTTAAGAAGGCTTAAAGGCCTCCTGTGCTTAGTATCGTCTCGTTGAGGGAGTCGACGATGTCTGTTTTGCACTCTATTATGGTTAAGCACTTACGCAAACGTCGCTCGAAGCAGGGCAAGCGTGGTGCCGCTGCTGTCGAATTTGCGATGATCGCTACCCCGTTCGTCTTTATGTTGTTCGGCATCTTCGAAACCATGATGATTTTTTTCGTGCAGACGACGCTCGAAGCGGCAATTTCGGAAGAGGCCCGTAAAATTCGGACCGGCCAAGCTCAATCCTTAGCAGCACCCATTACGAAAACACAGTTTAAGGCCAATGTTTGCGCCCGCTTGATGGGCTTGGGTGATTGCAGCACGCGCTTGTTCGTTCAAGTTCAGAACCAACCTGTTTCTGGAACACTTCCGAACCCTTGGGACGACGGGACGCTAACCCCGGGATCAGCAGCGGACGAGCCATATGAAACAACGGCGGCAAACGCGATTGTTGTGGTCCGTGGCTATTATGTTTGGCCTTTGATCACGCCTGGAGTTTCCAATGCCATGACGAACTTCGCCGACGGTGGCGGGACGCTTGGCAACTATAACCGTATCATCGCCGCAACATCGGCCTTCCGTAATGAACCGTTTAATTGAGGTTGCATGTGATGTCTGAACGAGCTTCGCTTAAAACCCGGCTAAACTGCCTCTACGAAACCACCCATAAGCGCTCGGCGCAGCGTGGTGTCTCGGCGGTTGAATTTGCGCTGATTGCGCCTTTGATGATGTTGATGCTGTTTGGCGCGTCTGAAGTAAGCCAAGTGGTCAGCGTGGATCGGAAGGTAACCCTTGCAGCCTCGACCTTAGGCGACTTGGCTGCTCAGACAGATCGCGTGACTTGCGCAGACCTCGCCCAAATTGCAAACGTGACCCGCAGCGTATTCGCCCCCTATACCGCAACCACGCCTTCATTGGTCGTTGCCTCCATCGCGCTTCAATCCGGCACACCCAAAGTGGAGTGGAGCCAAGAGATCGATGGTACCGGTGGTTGTGCAAACGTCGCTGCCGGCCACTCCTTAACGGTAGGCAATACAGTTACGGTCGATACAGGCTTGTTTGCTACAAATGGCGGCGTCGTTGCTGGGGAAGTTACCCTTCAATACACGTCTCTGGGCACATCTTTTTCGCCCAATACAACGACCTTGCGAGAGCGCTTCTATTTCCGGCCACGCAAATCGGCCAAGCTGTGCCTCACTGGGTTTACGACACCGGGCTGTTAAAGCAGGGCATTAGAGCTTCTCGGCAATTGAGTTTTAGCTAGACCCTCTGGACCGAGGCGGTGTGCGACACGGATTGCGCACTTCGATCTAATCCAGATATCAGATTAGCGCCGCACTAAGCCCAGCATAAAGCCCAGGCTCTGCCTTAAGGCCCCGTCCATTTAAGGTATGGATCGGCCGAACCCCAACAAGTGCATTGGTTAGGCAAGCGGCTTGGCACATCTCAAGATCGGCGACATGGATTCGGCTCTCGGTAACTAGGCCTGCGCGAATCAAACGCCCCCGTACGATCCCGGGTAGGGCACCGTCTTCGATCGGCGGCGTCTGCCATAGACCGTCTTTTTGGATCAAGAAATTTGCGCTCGTCGCACAGGCAACCGACCCGTCGGGTCCACGCATCAGGCCATCATCGGCACCCGCCGCTTGAGCGAGGCTCAGGGCTACAATATTATCGACATAGGACAAGGTTTTGAAACGCGCTGAGGGGGCACCGGACGCGCGATAAATGTCGACAAGTCGCACCTCAACCGCAGGAAATTCGGTCGGGACAGTCGCAATCGTCGCCAAAACACGTAGCGAGGACGGGTCAGGAACCGTCAATCCGCGTGGACCCACGCCGCGCGTCACCATCAGTCGCAAGGCAGCTGGCCTAAATCCACTTGCATGCGACAGCGCTAGAAGGCCGTTTTCCATTTCGGTAACCGAGAAGGGAATAGACAATCCTAACTGGCTTGCGCCATGCCCCAATCGGGCCATGTGGTCTTCAAAGTAGCGTATTTCCTGCCCTGTCCAAAGGAGTGTTTCAAACAGTCCATCGCCCAAAGTAAAACCACGGTCGGTCGGATCAATCCGCACCTCCTCCGTCTTTACCAAGCGGCCATTGTGCCAACACATGTCGCCAAGGGGGCCAGTTGTCACAGAACGTCTCCACCGTGAGCTGCGATACGCAGCGCGCGTGCTTTCACCAAAATTTCTTCATACTCTTGAGAAGGCTCGCTATCGGCTACAATGCCAGCCCCGGCGCGCGCGTCAATGTGCCAGCGATCAACTTGCTTTTGGCATGCAGCCGTACGGATCAAGACATTGGAATCGGCAGCCCCGTCAAAACCAACCCGGATCATCGAGCCGCACCAAGGGCCGCGCGGCTCTTTTTCCAGTTCGCTGATAATCTCCATAGCGCGCACTTTGGGAGCGCCGGTTATAGATCCTGGCGGAAAACTACTGCGCAAAGCGTCAAAGAAGCCAAGCCCCGGCTTCTGTTGGCCTCGGACCTCCGACACCAAATGATGCACCGTTGAAAAGCTCTCGAGATCACATAAGCGCGGCACCTTGACGCTTCCTGCTTCGCAGACACGTGCGATATCATTGCGCATCAAATCGACAATCATCAGGTTCTCCGCCCGATCTTTCTGGCTCGTAAGCAGGATTTGCGCGTTGCGCGCATCTTGGATGGGATCCTTATGGCGCGAGGCAGTTCCCTTAATCGGCCGTGTCTCCAATAGGCCAGACGCTGTTCGGGATATGAAACGCTCAGGCGAATGCGAGGCGATGATTTTGTCACCCAAGCATAAATAGGCCGCAAACGGCGAGGGGTGACGTCCCATTAGACGGCTAAACAAGTCAAAGGGCGTATCACCGTCCTCTAGCTGCCCTGAAAATCGTGCCGAGATATTGGCCTGAAAGATGTCCCCCGCTTGAATATAGTCGATCGCTTTGGCGATCTGGCTTTCCACCTGCGCCCGTGTTCGACTTGGCTGCAAGCCTAAATCGGTCGGGGGCTCAACGGCCTGGGCGCGCAATGGCTTTGCCGCTTCAATCTGATCTGCAAGGTCTAAAGCGCGTCGCTCCGCACATATTTGGTCCAATTGACCGCTTTCTGTGAGGCCCCAAGATAATACCCACGCTTGTTGGGTTTTCGCATCAAAGACAGCCAATGTGTCATATAGCCCTAGCCACGCGTCGGGCCAGGCATCGGGCCAAATAGAATGACCCGTTTCAGGCAAGCGTTCAAAAGCATGGCCAAGCTCATAGCCTAACAGGCCAGCCCACCCCCCCTGAAACGGGCCCAAGTCTGATTGCAGGGTTAGAGATGGCACCGTCAAAGCTTCTTGCAGGCCGGCAAATGGGTCGCCCCGTAAACTGCGGTGCCAAACATGGGTACGGATAGGCTTAGCCAGGACATAGGACCAGCGGGATAAGGCATGTGCGCCCCCTCCGATAAAGCCAAGACAGCCCGCCTCTTGGCTAAAACAGGCCAGCGCTTGCAGGGGCGGTTGCCAAGAAAGGGGGCGAATAAAAGGGTGCGTCACGCAGGTGTCTTTAACTCAAATAAGGGTGGTTGTCTGATATCGAGCCCGAAACCTAGCCCGGTACCTAGCCCGGTACCTAGTATGTGCCGCTTTCAAGGCGAGCTGGTTGTTTCACAAAAAACATCAAAACCAGCCCGCCAACGAGCAGAAATCCTGTCGACGCCAAGCCAATCTGTTGGCTTTGAAATGTTTTTGTGAAAACGCCGACCAGCAGTGGGCCCATCCAAACAGTTGCGGAACCGGCCAAGGAATAAAGGCCAAAGAACTCTCCTTCCATGCCCTTGGGAGCAAGGCGGGCCATCAAAGTGCGTGACGAAGCGTAAGCAGCCGTAATTGAAATGGCGATGATGATGGCTCCCGACACAAAAACCACTTCAGGGAGCGTGGTGAACATGGGTGCGCTCCAGATCGGGGTGTCGGGGACTACATCTATTCCAAACACATGGGTCTTGGATTGAGCGGTCAGAACCAATAGGCAAATCAAGGTCACGCCGATTTCCAAGATGATGGACCATTTGGCCCCAATGCGCGCATCAACTCTGCCGGCGACCAAGCCGCCAAACACCGCGAAAATCGATAAGATCACGCCATAAGCAGACATCTCTAACAGATCCCAGCCAAAAACACCTGCCGCTGTCACCCCTGCGACAATTAGGATCGCGGTTTTACCGTCGACATAGAGCATACGCGCGATCAGATAGAGGCCTGCATTCCGGTCGACCCGGAACAGCCTGCCAACTGCCTTAAACATACCGATCACCCCGTCGATCGCGGCTTTCGAGGGCTTTATGCCAGAGGGTTCTTTATCGCGCGAAAAGAAAAATAAAGGTAGGGCGGCGATGGCGAACCAAACGGCCGACATGGGTGCCACGATGCGGCTGGTTTCGTGGGTTTCAGGGTTCAAGCCAAATAAGGGTTGGCTTGGGACAAAGCTCCAATCAACCCGCCCCGGAAACGCTAAACCCCAGAGCACAAAAACCAGAAAAACCACTGACGCCAGATTACCCAGCGCCAGTCCCAGACCTGAGGCGTGCGGCAAAGTGGCAGGGGTAGAGGCGGTCGGCAGCATCGCATTGTGAAGGACTTCGCTATAGGCGAACAGGACGCCCAGCGCCGTAGTGAGAGCTCCGATCATCACAATGGACAGCCCACCTTGGCCCGCAGGCAGGGCCCACCACAAGCTAAAAATGGCTAGCACCATGGTAAATGTCACGGCGCCTAAAATCGGTTTTCGATTCCCAAAACGGTCGGCGATGGCGCCAAGGAAAGGCCCAGTTAACGCGACGATGATGCCGGCCAATGTATGCCAACTGGCAATCGTCGCCTGCCCGACTACCGGGTCTGAAAATACGGTCGTGGCGATATAGGGCGCAAGAATATAGATCGTGCACAAGATCACATACGGGTTCCGCCCGGCCTCAAAACAGGCCCAAGACAGGCTGGATCGGTCGAGTTGTTCGGCGGGTTGCGAGGCAGACGTGGTTAAGGGGCTGGTTGTTTCAGTCACAGGAACATCCTTTAGCGCTCTATTGGCTGCCCGCCTCATCCACTGGCGTCGCGCATCATGTCCTGCTTAAGCCACTCGGTAAAGGGGAATCCTTTCCAAGGAGATTGGCACCCATCTCTTTCCGTGGTCGCCCTTTACTTTGACTAGCCTCCCCGCCATTTTGCCGACACCATCCGCAATCAGTTCGGGAGCTAAAGCAATGAGCTATGTATTAATTCATAATCCGGGCTGCGGCTCTTCCAAGAAGGGCTTAGAAGTTCTGGAGGCTGCTGGCGTTCAACCAGAAATTCGCCGCTATATGCTGGTTGCGGAACGCTTGAGTGTGGCTGAACTCAAAGAGATTGCCCGCAAAATGGGCGGCGTATCCCCGCGTGCTTTCATTCGGGATAAGGATGCTGCGGACGCTGGTCTTGCAACCGATGCCAGTGACGAAGACGTTTTTGCTGCCATGGCGAAGAATCCCAAGCTAATCCAGCGTCCGATTGGCATTAACGGCGAAAAGGCCGTTCTGGGTCGTCCGAATTCCGCGCTTCTGACCATTGTTTAGGTCCGATGCCAGCCTGCGCACAGAGTTAGGGTATCGATGCTCATACTGGCAGTAGATACAGCACTTAACGCCTGTTCGGTGGCAATCCTGCGTTCTGACGAGGTCTTGCGATCTCGCGTCGAGCCCATGGTGAAAGGTCAGGCTGAGCGGCTGGCCCCCATGGCGCGTGAGGTTTTGGCGGAAGCCGGAATAAAGCCGGCGGCGCTAAATCGCATTGCCGTCACCCGCGGGCCTGGTGCCTTCACCGGCCTTCGCATCGGCCTCGCTTTTGCCCGTGGCCTGGCTGTAGCTCTAGATCGTCCGTGTGTTGGGATTTCAACATTGGAGGTCTTGGCCCATGCCGCCAGTGCCCAGCGGACTTTGGCGGCGATTGAAGTGGCTGGTAGTTTGTTCGTTGGCGCATGGGAGGGGCGCGCCTGCGTGTTGGAGCCCAGCCGGCTCCGTGCGGAGGATGCGCTAGGGAAACTGAATGGAGATTGGACCTTGACGGGGCCCGGTGCGCCAACACTCGCGCGGCTACGCCCAGATTGGCCCGTGGTCTCTCAAGATCTGCCAGACCCTGTCGTGTTGGCGCAATTGGCACAGCACCTTGATGCTGCCCTTAATCCGCCGACCCCACTTTATTTGCGGGGGCATGAAGCCAAGTTGCCGGGCGGCCTATCTTTGGAGCCAGAGCCTCTATGATTGTGCGGCGGGGATTGGCGGGTGATGCGCCAGCACTTGCGCAGATCCATCGGGCCGCGTTTGATCGTCCTTGGTCGGAGTCTGATTTTGCCACCTATTTGGCGTCCGACCTAGTGTGGGTCAGTGGAGAGCCAATTGCAGGTTTGCTGCTTGTCCGCGCGGTGGGTGATGAGGCAGAGGTTTTGACGCTCGCGGTTGATCCAGCGCATCGCCGAGCCGGCCACGCTGCAGCGCTTTTGGAAGCTGCAAAGCAAGACCTTTCAAAGTCCGACGTCTCGCGTCTCTTCTTGGAAGTCGCTGCCGATAATTTCCCTGCTCTAGCGCTGTACGCGGGGCAAGGCTTTGCACCGATCGGTGTGCGGAAAGGCTATTATCGCCGCGAGCCGGGTTCAAGTATGGACGCTAAGCTTTTTTCTTGTGCGTTGCCTGCTGCTCATTGATGTCAAAGCGCTAGACGAAACAGCGCAAACCTCGCATATCTTCTTCATGACGGATGGAACCAACATGCCTGATCGCATTGAAGCCCTTTGCGTGGAAAAAGGACTGCGGATGACAGAGCAGCGCCGGATTATTGCGCGCACCTTGTCAGAAGCAAAAGATCACCCCGACGTGGAGGAATTGCACCGCCGCGCCGCCGCGGTCGATAAAGGCATTTCCATCGCCACTGTTTATCGGACCGTTCGCCTGTTTGAAGAAAGCGGCATCTTAGAGCGGCACGATTTCCGCGATGGGCGGTCGCGTTATGAAGAGGCAGGTGCCGAACACCATGACCACCTGATCGACATGAAGACGGGCCGCGTGTTGGAGTTTGTCGACCCAGAAATCGAACGTTTGCAACAAGAAATTGCCCGTCGTTTGGGCTATCGTTTGGTCGATCACCGTCTCGAGCTCTATGGCGTCCCGCTTGAGGATTCCTAATAGATTGGCGCCAAAGAAGTATTGGCGCTTTCTGCGTTCTTCATCCCCAAAAAATAGAGGCTGACCCCATGTTCAAAAAGCGACTGATGTCACTGATGCTGATTTCCTGTGCCGCCCTCATGGCGTGCCAGCCGGCGGGTGCCAACCAAGACAAGTCTTTGATGGACGGCGTGGATGGGACGGCGGCAGAAGCGCCTTTGGATGCCAATGGGCAAGCAGCTAAGGTCTTCCTTGAAAAGAATAAGAACGCCCCCGGCGTTGTGACTACAGCTTCAGGTCTGCAGTATGCCGTCATTTCGAAAGGCCCTGAGACCGGCCCAAAGCCTGCGGTCGATTCCATCGTGCAGGTGAATTATGAGGGCAAGCTTCTCAATGGCGAGGTCTTTGACAGTTCGTTCGCCCGAGGTGAAGCGGCAGAGTTCGAGGTTGGCCGCTTAATCCCAGCCTGGGTTGAGGCGCTGCAAATGATGCGGCCGGGCGATGAATGGACAATTTGGGTTCCCCCCGCCATTGGCTACGGAGCTGAGGGCGGTGGCCCTATCCCGCCGAATTCTCTGTTGATCTTCCGGATGAAGCTGGAAAAAGTCATTGGTGGTCCTGAGTCTGATGCCGGTATTCAGGCCGAGAAGGGTGCGACGCGCTGATTTTTGACAGACCCTTGTTCCGTTGCTGAGGAAGCCTGCGCCAAAGCTGGTGACAAGACAGCTTCCTCAGCCTATAAGGGCTTAACAGATCGACTTTGATCGCTTGAGGCGGTCAAAGCGGCTCCGGGTCACCGGGGCCGCTTTTTGTTTGTTCTGAAACCTGCCGACCGTGCTTTAGGGTCGGCGCAACAGATCGAGATCCACGTGCGCACAACGTCGCCCCATGAAGACAAACTCTTGGCCTTGATCGAGCCCGCTGCCCGGGATTTGGGCTATGAGATCGTGCGCGTGCGTTTAATGGGATCGCGCCGCAAGACCTTTCAAATCATGGCAGAGCGTCCCGATGGCCGTATGTCTTCAGGCGATTGCGAAAAGCTGTCGCGGGGTTTGAGCCCGCTTTTGGAAGCCGAAGACCCAATTGACGGCGAATATGCACTAGAAGTCTCATCCCCCGGCATTGATCGTCCTTTGACCCGCTTTGTCGACTTTGACCGTTGGGTCGGCTGGGAAGCCAAACTGGAACTGGATCGCGGCATTGAAGGGCGTAAGCGCTTTTCGGGCGAACTGGCTGGCACCGAAGACACCAATATCTGCATCAATCTCGAAGGCGAAGAAGACACAGCCCTCATCCCCTTTGAATGGATCGCCAGCGCGCGCTTAGTGCTGACGGACGATCTGATCCGTGAGTCCCTGCGCCGTCGCGGGGCGGACGAAGACGAACTCGAGCAACTGGAGAAAGCTCTGGATGACGATCAGGTGGAATTTGTCACCGATGATGTCCTGCCAGATGCAGACCCAGACCTAACCTAATCAGCCCATTCCGTTTCAGAAGGAAGATATCTATGGCCATTTCCGCCAATCGGCTTGAACTTTTGTCCATCGCCCGCTCGGTCGCTTATGAAAAGAATATCGACGAGTCGATCGTGGTCGAAGCGATTGAAGAGGCGATCAGCAAAGCTGCCCGGGCTCGCTATGGTGCGGATCACCAGATCGATGCCCGCATCAATCCGAAGTCCGGCGAACTGACTTTGAAGCGCAAGCAGACCGTGGTCGCTACGCAAGACGAAGTCGAAAACCCCAGCCAGCAAATCCCGCTGTCGGTTGCAAAGCGCATCGACCCCAGCGTCGAAGTCGGCCACGTCTTTGAAGAAGATCTTCCCTTGTTCGACTTTGGCCGCGTCATGTCTTTGACCGGTAAACAAGTGATCACGCAACGCGTTCGCGAGGCCGAGCGCGACAAGCAGTTTGAAGAATACAAAGACCGTGTGGCCGATATCATCAATGGCATCGTCAAGCGTGTTGAATATGGCAATGTGATCGTCGATCTGGGCCGTGGCGAAGGCGTGATCCGCCGTGACCAGACTTTGCCCCGCGAAAATCTGAACATGGGCGACCGCGTTCGCTGCTATATCTACGACGTGCGCCGCGAACCAAAAGGCCCGCAAATCTTTTTGTCGCGCGCCCATCCAGGCTTTATGGCCAAGTTGTTTGAGGCCGAAGTACCTGAAGTTTATGATGGCGTGATTGAAATCAAGGCCGTGGCGCGTGACCCTTCTTCGCGCGCGAAGATTGCCGTGTTCAGCCATGACAACTCGATTGATCCAGTGGGTGCCTGCGTCGGTATGCGTGGTTCGCGGGTTCAGGCCGTGGTTGGCGAACTCGGTGGCGAGAAGATCGACATCATTCCTTGGTCCCCCGATCCTGCAACCTTCATCGTGAACGCACTTCAGCCTGCAGAAGTGACCAAAGTGGTTCTCGATGAAGACGAAAACCGCGTCGAAGTGGTCGTTCCTGATGAGCAATTGAGCTTGGCCATCGGCCGTCGCGGTCAAAACGTTCGCCTCGCGAGCCAATTGACGGGTTGGTCAATCGATATCTTGACTGAAGAAGAAGAGCGTTCGCGCCGCGAAAAAGAAGCCAATAGCCGCACCGAATTGTTCATGGGCGCGATCGACGTCGACGAAATGATGGCGCGTCTCTTGGTATCCGAAGGCTTCGAAACCATCGAAGAATTGGCCTATGTAGAATTGGGCGACCTTTTGCAGATTGAAGGCTTTGACGAAGACGTCTCGGCAGAGCTGCAAGCCCGCGCCCGCGACTTTATTGAACGCGCTCAAAACGAACTCAATGCCAAACGCGCTAGCTTGGGCGTGGAAGACGATGTTTTGGGTCTGCCCGGCGTCACCCTCGAAGTCGCCATTAAATTGGGCGAAGGCGGCGTCAAGAATGTTGAAGATGTGGCAGGCCTCGTGTCCGACGATCTGCGCGGTTGGTTTGAAGTTAAAAATGGCGAAAAGACCCGCTTCCCAGGCTTGCTTGAAGGCATGAACATGAGCGCGGAAGATGCCGACGCTCTCATCATGGCTGCGCGCGTCGCTATGGGCTGGGTCGAGGCTCCCGCCGTTGAGGAAACCGAAGCAGAGGCGGAAGTTGCCGCCGATGGACAAGAGTGAGCGACGTGAAGGCGCTGGACGTGTCCGGCGCTGCATAGCAACCGGAGAGGTCCAGCCTGAAGCTGGACTGATCCGATTTGTGGCCGATCCCGACGGCTGGGTCTTTCCAGACCCAGCCGCGCGCGCACCTGGGCGAGGCGTTTGGGTTACATCAACGCGGGAAGCGGTTAGTTTAGCGATTAAGAAGGGCGCATTCTCGCGCGGCCTAAAGCGCGAGGCTAAGCCACGCGAAGATTTGATGGACAAGATAGTCGAGGGTTTGAGACAACGTTGCTTAAGCCAGCTATCCATCGCTCGAAAAGCGGGTGAAATTGTGCTAGGCAACGATCAAGTGGCCTCTGCTTTGCGAACGGCAAAGCCTGCCTGGCGTATTGAGGCCGTTGACGGATCATCTGACGGTCGCGGCAAATTGGACGGACTTTCGCTGGCATGGGGCGGCGTACCAACTGCAGGCTGTTTCACGGGGGTGGAAATGGGCATGGCGTTAGGGCGCGATGTTGTGATACATGCTATCTTAATGCCAGGGCGTTTAGCAGACAGCTGGACGACGGACATCAGGCGCTTAGCGGGTTTTATTCCATTAGTGCCCGATGATTGGCCAAGGGACGGCACCTATATATAGGGTGCAGGACCATTTGGAACTGGACGAAGCCGATCTTGACCGGCACAGAACGCCCGGGCGGTAATCCTGCTCGAACGGCGGCTTTTGTGCTTGCTGGACCTAATTTTGGGGCCAAAGGCCGGTAGAATTTTTACGACGCGCCAATGAGTGCGCAAGGATGAGCATGAGCGACGGTAACGACAACGAAAACCAATCGGGGCGCAAGCCTCTAACCCTTTCCCGCAATGTGGGCGCTGGCACGGTTCGCCAGAGCTTCTCGCATGGGCGCACCAATCAAGTTGTGGTTGAGGTTAAAAAGAAGCGTACGATCGGCCCCGGGGAAGCGCCCGCCGCAGGCGCTCCCGGAGCTGTTCCTAAACCTGCCTTCGCACCGCCTGTTCGTCCTGCCGCACCGCCTGTGGCCGCAGCGCCTGCCCCGAAGCCTGCAGCACCCGCACCCGCAGAAGAGTCACGACAAGCACCCGCGCGCACGACCAAAACGCTGGGTCTGTCCGATAGTGAAATGAAGGCGCGCATGGCCGCGCTAGAGCGGGCCCGCGAACAAGAACAAGCTCGCCGTCAACAGCAATTGGCGGAAGCTGAGTTGCGCCAACGTCGCGAAGATGCCGACCGCCGCCGCGCCGATGAAGAGCGTCAGATCGCTGAAGCCGAAGCGCAACGCAAGCGTCAACTGGACGAAGAGCAAAAGGCCGTTGAGGCCCGTCGCTCTGCCACACAAGCCCCAGCCGACGTGCAATCCGTTAGCCCTGCGCGTGGCCGCGAAGAAACCGCACCTGCGGTCTATGAGACTGAGGCACCTGTTTCAGGGGTTGCTGGTGATGAAGATGCTGGCGAACCCCCTGCCGGTGAAGAAGGTGAAGACGGTGACTTGCTGTCCGAATTGGGCGGTCGTGTAAAACGGCAAAAGGTTGCCGTCGTTCGTGCGCCCCCCGTTTCGCGGGCCAAGGGCGCGCAACAACGCCGCTCGGGCAAGCTGACGATCACTTCTGCTTTGGGTGACGATTCCGACCGTCAGCGTTCGCTTGCTTCGGTCCGCCGTGCCCGTGAAAAGGAACGCGACCGTCGTTTGCGCATGCTGAAGGGTCAAGAGCAGACCAAGCAAGTGCGCGAAGTCATCGTGCCGGAAGTTATCACGGTGGCCGAATTAGCCAACCGGATGGCAGAGCGCCTGACCGACGTCATCAAATATCTGATGAAGCAAGGTCAGATGATGAAGGGTGCCGATAATCTCGACGCCGATACCGCCGAATTGATTGTCACTGATTTTGGTCACAGCGTGAAGCGCGTGGCAGAATCTGACGTTGAAATTGGTTTGGAAGGCGAGGCTGATACCGACGCCAACCAAGTGCCTCGTCCGCCGGTTGTTACCATCATGGGTCACGTTGACCATGGTAAAACCTCTTTGCTCGATGCGATCCGCTCAACAGATACAGTTAAAGGCGAAGCTGGTGGCATTACTCAGCACATTGGGGCCTATCAGGTTCGTTTGGCGAGCGGTGAGCGCGTGACCTTCTTGGATACGCCGGGCCATGCTGCCTTCTCCAGCATGCGCGCCCGTGGCGCCGGCATCACCGACGTGGTGGTTCTGGTGGTTGCGGCCGATGACGGCGTCATGCCTCAAACCGTGGAAGCCATCAGCCATGCCAAAGCCTCTGGTGTGCCAATCATTGTGGCCGTCAACAAAATCGACAAGCCAGAAGCCAATCCGCAAAAGGTCTTGAACGAGCTTCTGCAATATGAAGTTCTGACCGAAGCCGTCGGCGGTGACACGTTGTGGGTGCCTGTTTCGGCTAAAGAGCGCACCAATCTGGACACGCTACTTGAAACCATCTTGCTGCAGTCGGAAGTATTGGACCTCAAAGCCAATCCAGATCGCGCCGCAGAAGGTACGGTTATCGAAGCCAAATTGGACAAGGGGCGTGGTTCTGTTGCCACCGTTCTGGTGCAACGCGGTACGCTCAAGCGTGGCGACTTGGTGGTTGCCGGAACGCAATGGGGTCGCGTGCGCGCCCTCAACGACGAGCGCGGCCAAACTGTGCAGTCTGCAGGGCCTTCGCAGCCCGTTGAAATCCTCGGCCTTGATGGGACGCCAGAGCCTGGTGACGTGGTTGTGGTTGTCGAGAATGAAGCGCGCGCCCGCGAAGTGACCGACTATCGGATCCGCATGAAGCGGGAAAAGGTCGTCGTGCGCCAAACCGCGCGTTCGGGTCTGGAAGCCATGTTGGCCCGCATCAAGGATGCCGAAGTCAAGGAATTCCCGCTCATCGTCAAAGCCGATGTGGGCGGCTCTGCCGAAGCCATTACTGCGGCGCTCGAGAAGCTCTCGACCGACGAAGTGCGCGCCAAAGTCATCCACCAGGCCGTTGGCGGCATCACCGAAAGCGATGTTCTTTTGGCGAAATCGTCCGGCGCACCAATTCTCGCGTTCAACACACGTGCACCCAAGCAAGTGCGCGACTTGGCTGAACATGAAGGCGTTGAGATCCGTTATTATTCCATCATCTACAATCTGTTGGATGATGTGAAAGACATTCTCTCCGGCATGTTGGAGCCAGAGCGCAAAGAAACCTTCTTGGGCTATGCCCAAATCTTACAGGTGTTCAACATCACCAAGGTTGGCAAAATTGCTGGCTGTAAGATCAATGAAGGCAATATCAAACGCGGGTGCGGCGTTCGCTTGCTGCGCGATGATGTCGTCATCCATGAAGGCAAGCTCTCCACCTTGAAACGCTTTAAGGACGAAGTCAGCGAAGTTTTGGCTGGCCAAGAATGCGGTATGGCATTTGAAGGCTATCAAGACTTGCGCGAAGGCGATCTGATTGAGTGCTTTGACGTGCAGATCATCAAGCGCAGCTTGTAAGGCGGCATTTTTCCCGTTGTGCAACGGGAAACATAGGCCGCCTGTCATGTCGGCAAGCCCCGTCTAGAAGCAAGGGCTTGCTTTAGAGTGTGGATAGGGTTCGCCTTATCCACGGCTCTTTGGTTCAAACTTAACCTAGCCTCTCAAACGCCAAGGCGTGCTTGAGAGGCTAGCGGACATGACTTTCGACAGACTAAAGCAAATGCGCGACGATTTGCGGGACGCGCGCTGCGCCATCGCCGAGGTTAAGACAGCGCTGAGGCGACGCATAAGCGCAACTGAGGTCAAATTTGACCCTAACCAACCCCGTGCCCCGCAAGGCACACCTACCGGCGGTCAATGGACAAGCACCGGCGGTGGGTCTAGCCAAAGAGCCTCCGCCCGAAAGCCGTTACCTCCGCCACCACAAGCGAGACCACCGCAAACTTTGGCCAAGTTACCGCGTGCGGCGTCACAAACGTCGCTGCCGCTGATTGCTGGAGGCGTTGGCATACAGCGCGCGGCCGGCACCTATGCGGCAGAAGTATCGGGCCAATCCAAGACGCCCTTTTTGCATATTCCCTACCAAAAGCCGACGGTTGGTTCTTTGCCAGCACCCAGAGGCGGGGCGGTTAAGCGGCCAAGATCGAGTCCTTCACGGAATTTAAGAGCAAGTGAGAGTGACAGGGTAAATCGCCAGTGCGACATTAACTTAAACAATGATTTGAAAACTTGTTCACAGACAGCGAAACAATTTGGACGCCGAAACGGCGAAGAGCCGAAAATATTTAGAATATGCGAAGCTACGGCCATGGATCGCTATTCGGAGTGCTTATATGGCGGCGGCATTCACGCCATCAGCACACCGCTATATAACGGCCGATATCATCGAGGGGGTTGAAAATGGAGTCCTTAGGCCCACACATCCTTACATACCTTTCCGACGACGGCGAGGAGCAAGAAATTCACGTAACCATCAATTTCTTAGGTCAGGTAACTCGCGACCTTGGCGAAGGGGTCAATTATGTCAGTGAGGTTGGTGAGGTCTTTGTGCAATTCGAGGATGGTGAAAGGCGTCTCCCTATAACGGCGCACAACACGCTTGCCCTTGTCGGAGTTGGTTTCATGATCGGAGAGGCCTATATTCGCGGGATTTGCTTGCGCGAAGGAGGCCGCGTTTATCGCAATTTGGTTGGAGATTGTGACGGCGCTGGGCAAATGTTTCGTTGACACGTCCCAATCCAATTAAAGCAAAGGAGATCGGCAATGATCGAACTAGGACCTCACACGCTTCATTTTCAAAATTCAGACGGCCAGTCAGAAGCATTTGAAGTAGCCATTTTCTTGCACCCTCCCAAAGAGGAAGGCACTCCCGATTACGAGGATGGATTGGCCTATTATGGAGAAGTTCTGTTGACGTTCGCGCAACATGAGCGGCGCATGAAGGTCTCATGCGAAAACAATATCGAACTCGTCGGCGCATTAATGATGTTCGCTGAAAGTTATATCATGAGGCAATGCGACGTTCAAAACTTGACGGTTTATCGGAATATTCCGGGTGACATAAAAGTGCCGACCGATATGTTTCGGTGAACATCGTACTTTTATCTAAGCCGAAAACACCTCAGCGCTTGTCGGGCGGGCGATAAACATAACAGAGGCCTTGTTTCTAAGTTGGAGCCTTGAAGATAATGGCAAGGCCTTTCGACTGGTACCCGGCGACGTAAAGGGGCCCGGTGATATGTTCTTGTAGCGCTGCCAGACTTGCCACTCAGCGCTTCCCTTGCCTCGCGCCCGCCAAGCCGCTACTCCAGCGGCCCGCGCTGTTTTGGAACAGCGGGCAATTGACATAAACCGCTCCTGACTGGTCGATCCCAGCACGGGCTTTGAAAGTTAACTCATGGCAAAGCGTTTCGATAACTCATCCGGCCCGACCCAGCGGCAATTGCGGGCGGGGGAAAACATTCGCCACGTGTTGGTCGAAATCCTGCGTCGGGGCGATATTCGTGATCCGGCCTTGGTCGATAAAAGCATCACAGTCGGCGAAGTTCGCATGAGCCCAGACCTTAAGCATGCTAATGTGTTTGTGGCAGCACTTGGCCTCGAAGATGGCGAAGAGATTGCCAAGGCGCTCAATCGCGCGTCCAAGTTCCTGCGCGGCGAATGTGGTCGGGCGCTCGAAAGCAAGTTTACCCCAGACCTGCGCTTCTTGGCTGATACGTCTTATGATGCGGCCCTGAAGATGAATGATCTTTTTAACGATCCCAAGGTTCGCGCCGATTTGATCAAGCCGGCGGATGAGGCCTGATGTCGCGGCGCAAGAAGGGCCAAGACATCCATGGCTGGATCGTTTTAGATAAGAGCCTGCATTTAACCTCTACCGATGCGGTCACCCGCGTGCGTCGGGCGTTTGACGCCAAGAAGGCCGGCCACGCCGGGACCTTGGACCCCTTGGCGACCGGTATCTTGCCAATCGCGCTTGGCGAAGCCACCAAAACGGTGGCTTGGCTGATGGAGGCTGAGAAATCCTATCGCTTTACGGTCGAATGGGGTGCCTCAACCGATACCCAAGACCGCGAGGGCAAAATCATCGCCACATCTGAAGTTCGGCCCAGCAAAGAGGCAATTGAGGCAGCTTTGGTTGGCTTTATCGGTGAGATCCAACAAGTCCCGCCCATCTATAGCGCGATTAAAGTGGCGGGTGAGCGGTCTTATGATTTAGCGCGCGATGGCGAAGTGCCGGAGTTGAAGGCGCGCACGGTTTTGCTCATTGAAGCGCGTTTGGTCGATGTGCCTGACGCGGATCACGCCACGATTGAATGCCGCTGTGGCAAGGGATTTTATGTCCGCGCCTTGGCGCGTGACCTCGCGGCCGCCTTGGGGGCTGAGGGTCATGTGAGCGCGTTACGCCGCACGTCGGTCGGTCCATTCCACGAGAGCGCAGCAATAACACTGGAAAAGCTGCAGGAAGTGTGCAATAGCGACGCCGCGTCCGACAGCCTTTTGCCAGTTGAGACCGCGCTGGACGACATCCCGGCGCTGGCCGTAACAGCGGAAGAGGCTTTCAGGTTGCGGCAAGGCCGCGGGATTGTTCTTCTCCCCCACCAGGTTGAAGAGCTGCGCTCTAAGCGCAGACCCCGTGTTGTATCCGGCGAAGACATGAGCCGAGCAGCACTGGCAACTCTTCAAGGCCAAGCCGTCGCTATAGGAGACGCACGCGCGGGACGGTTTGAACCGGTCCGTGTGTTTCAACTCAGTGCGAGCGATTGAACCCGCCGCCAACCCAAAGGGAACCACGATGTCGGTAGCACCAGAGCGTAAGCTCGAAATCATGAAAGAACACGGCCTCGCCCCAAACGATACGGGCAGCCCAGAAGTACAAATCGCGATCCTGACAGAGCGTATCGTGAACCTGACTGAGCATTTCAAAATGCACAAGAAGGACAATCACTCCCGTCGCGGCCTGTTGGCCATGGTGTCGTTGCGTCGCCGTTTGCTGGACTATGTAAAGTCCCGCGATGTGGCACGTTATCAGGCCATTTTGACCAAGCATGGTCTGCGTCGCTAAGGCGTCGTGACAAAACCAATCAGGGCGGTGCGAGATGCGCCGCCCTTTTGCTATTTGCCCCTCCCGTAAAATCGGCAATCGGGGCAAGATGAAAGATGGCTCTCGCATAGGGTGAGGGCTTTCTCCGGCAAGGACGCCGGACCCCTTGGTTCAGGAAGGCCTGTTCCAAGTTTTGTAGGCGGCAGCATGGGGAAGGCCCCATGATCTGCCAGAAGGAATGATGATGTTTGACATAAAGACTGTTTCGCTCGAATGGGGCGGACGTACGCTGACACTGGAAACTGGCCGCATGGCGCGCCAAGCCGATGGGGCCGTTCTGGCCACCTATGGCGACACCCAAGTTCTCGCGACCGCTGTTGGTGCGCGTTCGGCCAAGCCGGGGATCGATTTCTTCCCGTTGACCGTGAACTATCAAGAAAAATTCTATGCAGCCGGCCGCATCCCAGGTGGCTATTTTAAGCGCGAAGGTCGTCCAACTGAAAAGGAAACCTTGGTTTCCCGCTTGATCGACCGTCCAATTCGTCCCTTGTTTGCCAAAGGCTTCAAGAACGAAACCCAAGTTGTGATCACCACCTTGTCGCACGATCAGGAAAATGATCCCGATATCGTGGCATTGGTGGCTTCTTCGGCTGCTTTGGTTCTGTCTGGTTTGCCATTCATGGGCCCAATCTCTGCAGCACGCGTTGGCTATATCAATGGCGAATACGTACTGAACCCAACCGTCGATCAGCTGAAAGAAAGCGACATGGATTTGGTGGTCGCAGGGACCGCTGACGCCGTGATGATGGTTGAATCCGAAATCTACGAATTGTCCGAAGAAGTGGTGTTGGGCGGGGTTTCCTTCGCGCACAAGCAAATGCAGCCTGTGATCGATCTGATCATCTCGCTGGCAGAGCAAGCCGCTAAAGATCCGTGGGACTTCCAAGCTGAAGACCACAGCGCCGAAAACAAGGCCGTCAAGGACATGATCGGTGCCGAGATCGACGCCGCTTACCGCATCGCCGACAAGGGTGCTCGTCAAGACGCCGTTGGTGCCGCAAAGAAGCGGGCCGAAGCGGCTTTGGTGGCCTCCGAAACCAACCCAGACGGCATGGATGGCTCGCTGTTCAAGACGGTCTGTAAGGAAGTCGAGAGCGACATCGTCCGCAATGCCATCGTGAAGGAAGGCCGTCGCATCGACGGTCGCCCGGTCGACAAGGTTCGGGCGATTGTTTCTGAAGCCGGCGTTCTGCCACGTGCACACGGCTCGGCCTTGTTCACCCGCGGTGAAACCCAAGCGCTCGTGGTTGCTACTTTGGGTACGGCCGATGATGAGCAATTCATCGACAGCTTAGAAGGCACCTATAAGGAACGCTTCATGCTGCATTATAACTTCCCTCCATACTCGGTGGGTGAAGTTGGCCGCATGGGTGGCGCTGGTCGTCGCGAAATCGGTCACGGCAAGCTGGCTTGGCGTGCGATGCAAGCCGTTCTGCCAACCCCAGAACAATTCCCCTACACCATCCGTTTGGTGTCAGAGATCACTGAATCCAACGGCTCGTCCTCGATGGCGTCGGTTTGTGGTGCCTCTTTGGCTTTGATGGACGCTGGCGCGCCAATCAGCTCGCCCGTTGCCGGTGTGGCGATGGGCCTTGTGCTGCAAGATGACGGCAGCTTCGAAGTTTTGACCGACATTCTGGGTGATGAAGATCATCTGGGCGACATGGACTTTAAGGTCGCGGGTACCGAAAACGGCATCACCTCGCTTCAAATGGACATCAAGGTTGCCGGCATCACGGAGGAGATCATGAAGGTCGCCCTCACACGTGCCCATGCTGGCCGGATGCACATCTTGGGCGAAATGGCCAAGTCTTTGACCGGTGCCCGTGGCGAACTTAACGCCTTTGCGCCAAAGATCGTGTCCTTCATGATCCCAACCGACAAGATCCGTGAAGTGATCGGCACCGGTGGTAAGGTCATCCGCGAAATCGTGGAAAAGACTGGCGCGAAAATCTCGATCGAAGATGATGGCAGTGTGAAAGTTGCCGCCGCCGATCAAGACAAGATCGACGCCGCTGTGAAATGGGTGAAGAGCATCACGGACGAAGCCGAAGTTGGCAAAGTCTATGAAGGCAAAGTCGTCAAAGTCATGGAATTTGGTGCCTTTGTGAACTTCTTCGGTGCCAAGGACGGCTTGGTCCACATCTCGCAACTCGCGAACCGCAAGGTCGCGACGGTCGGCGAAATCGTCAAAGAAGGCGACACCGTGAAGGTGAAGCTGATGGGCTTTGATGATCGCGGCAAAACCCGCTTGTCGATGAAAGTCGTCGACCAAGCCACGGGCGAAGACATCGAAGAAAAGCTGAAGGCCGAACGCGCTGAGCGTGGCGAGGCTGAAGAGGTTGAACAACCCCGCGAGCGCAGCGAACGCCCCCGTCGCCGTCGCGACTAAGCTGTTCATTTCTGCTGAAATTACCAGCGGCGATCCCTTCGGGGGTCGCCGTTTTGGTTTGTGGAATCCGCAGGGGCGGATAGCGTCCATTTGTCTTGACCTATTTTGGTGAGAACCATGTTCCACCAAAACAGATCATCGAGGATTGGCGCGACATCTGGGTAGTCAAGTGCGCAGCTTCGCTGCGTCGCGAGGCGATCCGTTTTCGAAGAAAACGGACACTTGACGACCCTGAGGTCGCAGAAACAATTGAGACAGCGGTTGGGTGACCAGAATGGGCACCAAAGCGCCTCCAAGTGATATCTCTGACAGTGTATCAGGCGCCCGAATTCTAGGCCTCAAGCGCAAGCCCAAGCCCAAGCCACTTTAAGTCCGGCAGAAAATAGCCCTTGATACAGAGCTCGTTTCTTACTGCGATCTCAGAATGGGTTTTATGATAGATTTCCGCCCCGTCGAAGATCGGATCTCCTTCGACAAAGAGGCCTCGGACCGTGTCGAATGGCAGAGCAAGAGATTGATTGAGGCGACTGATCACAGCGCAATCGCGAAATCTCAATACATTGATTTCTCGGTCGTCGCCCTTCGCTTTTCTATTCTTAGGAAATGGCCTTCCTGCGCTTTCAAATTCAACTTTGAGACTTTCATAAGAAGAAATCAAAAGGGTTTGATTTTCGCGGAGGTTGATATCTAGGCACAGGCCCAAGTCGAGGATTGCCCCAATAACAAATGGGTCCTTCACCTCATTTCTGCTTGCTTTTTCCTGCGCCCATTCCAGTGCGCGATGCGGATCATTCTCCCCAAAGTATATCCCATCGCCCAGCCAATGATAGGCCTTGTTTTGTGGTTGCAGTCCTTCTTGCCTCAGCACGGCGCGCATGCCGACATCCCGAGGGCAGCCGTGATAGCCGATCGTCAGCATCGACTCTCAGCCTAAGCGGCTGAGGTAGCTTTTCCACCATATTTTGGAGAAAGCTCGCCGTCAGCTGTGAGAAATCCACCACGCACAAGCTCATTAAAGGCCTCTTCCCGAGACATTTTCTGGGACCTGAGTTTTGCTTCCTCAAGTTGCCGCAGCATATCTTGTCGTTCGTTCTCAAGCATAGCTTCCCTCCAAGTAACCGAATCAGTAATCTGGAACTTGGGACATGACAAGATGGACGCGCCTTGCCCCACACGGCCCCGCGCGCTAAAGCCAGCCGATGACAGACGCACTTGAAAAAACCATTCCAAAAGTTGGCATTGTATCGCTTGGCTGCCCAAAGGCGCTGGTGGATAGCGAGCGGATTATCACGCGCTTGCGGGCTGAGGGCTATCAGATTGCCCCAGATTATAGCGGGGCGGACCTCGTGCTCGTTAACACGTGCGGCTTTCTCGATAGTGCGCGCGAAGAAAGCTTGGACGCGATTGGTGAGGCCATTGCCGAACATGGCAAGGTTATCGTCACAGGCTGCTTGGGGGCAGAGCCGGATGTGATCCGCGAGCGCCATCCCAAAGTCTTGGCGATTACCGGCCCGCAGCAATATGAGAGCGTGATGTCCGCGGTTCATGAAGCTCTACCGCCGAGCCATGATCCATTCCAGGATCTGGTACCCGAAGGCGGGGTTAAACTGACGCCACGCCATTATGCCTATTTGAAAATTTCGGAGGGCTGCAACAACCGCTGTTCCTTCTGCATCATCCCAAAGCTGCGTGGCGACCTCGTCTCGCGCCCGGCCGCCCATGTCATGGCAGAGGCGGAAAAGCTCGTCAGTGCTGGCGTGAAAGAGCTGTTGGTGATCAGCCAAGACACGTCCGCCTACGGCCTCGATATTGGCTATGCCACCAGCACGTGGAAGGACCGCGAGTATCGCGCGAAATTCTATGATTTGTGCAAGGATCTGGGCAGTTTAGGTGCTTGGGTGCGCCTGCACTATGTCTACCCATACCCCCATGTCGATGAAGCCATTCATCTGATGGCGGAGGGCAAGATCCTGCCCTATCTCGACATTCCGTTTCAGCATGCGAGCCCACGTATCTTGAAGGCCATGCGCCGCCCCGCCAATCAGGACAAGCAGGCCGCCCGCATTGCCAAATGGCGGTCAGAATGCCCTGATCTTGCCATCCGCTCGACCTTTATTGTCGGCTTTCCCGGCGAGACGGAGGAAGACTTCACCCAATTGCTGGACTTCATGCGCGAAGGCCAAATCGACCGGGTTGGGTGTTTCAAATATGAAAATGTCGTCCATGCGCCTTCCCGTGACCTCGAAGGCCATGTGCCCGAGGAAGTGAAGGAAGAGCGTTGGCACCGCTTTATGGAAGTCGCGCGCGAGGTGTCTGAGCAACGGCTCGCCACCAAGATCGGGAAAGAAGTCGATGTCATCATTGATGAGGTCGACGATGAAGGCCCTATTGGCCGCACCGTTTGGGATGCGCCTGAAGTGGACGGTGCCATCGAGCTTCACGGCTTCAAGCGGGCCAAGCCCGGCGATATCGTGCGGGCACGGATTGTCGATGCTGGCGATTATGATCTGGTCGGCGAAGCGATCTAGTTTTTGGTCGCCAGCCACCAGGCGCCAAAGCTGAGACTGAGGAGCAGCGTCAACATCACAGCTTGTTGGCTTAGGCCATAGGTTGCCGCGCTGGCCAAGACGGCTGATTGGATGATGGGCAGGCCAGTGGGGGCTAGATAGGCGAGCAGGCTCAAAAACATTACAACAAAAATGATCCCAACTATCTCGCGCCACACTTGCTTTCGCGCGATGTCGACTTGAACTTCCCGCATAACGCCTGCCACAAAGGCTTCGTCAGAAGCCGATTCTTCAAAAGTGGAGGCTTCGTAAAACAAGGATTTGAGAGCAAGATCTTCTTGGTTCATGGCTGTTTGCTTTCTGACGGATCGATTTTGGCCCCATGGGCCACAGGACGCAAGTCCCGCATGACTTCAATGGCGCGGTCGCGCCCGCGCTGGGCATGACTTTTGACGGTTCCAAGCGGCATCGACAGGGCTTGGGCTGCTTCAGCGTGGGATAGCCCGGCCCCAAAACAGAGGGCCAAGACAAGCCGTTGATCGGGGGAAAGGGCGAGGAGCACTTTGTCGAGATCGAGTTTGGCGGCTAGACCCGTTTCTTGGGAGGCGATTTGGTCTTGATCGGCCAACCAGTCCGTATCGCGCTTTTGCCCGCGAACATGGCTGCGACGTTGGTCATGGGCGGCGTTTACCGCAATGGAAAAGAGCCAACCGCGAAAGCTGCCCCCGGCTTGGTCGGCCCCGCGCCAGCGCGACAGATTCTTCCAGGCCTTTAAAAAAGTCTCCTGTGCCAGATCATCTGCCAAGCTGGGCTCAGAGACCATCCGGCACAGGAAGCCACGAACGGCGGTTTGATGGCGGCGCACCAGCTGATCAAACGCGTTGGAGGAACCCGTGTGGGCGCGCTTGACCAAGGCTTCATCAACATCGCTGATTAGCGTTTGACTGGTGTGCACTTTCATAGCCTCAGTTCGCGTTTCACCCCGTCCTATTGCGGCGCAGACGGGGGAGCAGGGCGGCGCAAGCGCCAGCTCAAGAGCTGACCCAAGCCCGTAAAGGCCAGAACAACGCCAATCATGATCATGAAGGTACCAAAACCTGCATCAAAGTTAAGCTTGCTAATTCCGCCAGCCGCACAGAAGCCCAGGCCCATCGATAGGCAGATCAGGCCTGAGCGGAGGTCCATTTCGGGCGAATTTGGGGCCTTCGCCATGAGCTTCAATGACGTTTCATCCAGCTTCTGGCCAGAGGCGATCACTTGTCGCAGGGTCTCTTGCTGGCTTTCGCGGAATTTGGCATTCCAGTAGAAACCCAAAGAAACCGTTATCGTGATCGAGATCGAAATCATGAAGGGGACAAGTTCACCAACGTTTTCCATTTTCTTTTTCCTTTTCTCATGTGCGGCGACGGCAAAAACTAATGACGCCGCCGCATTTGATTTTGGATGCAGCCAAGCTGCATTCTTTGTATCTAACGAGCAAGCGCGGGTTGGGCAGGTGCCTTCGCGGTGGCGATTACCAGCACATCATAGGTTTCGAGCCTGTCGCGCACACTCATGGGCAGAGACAGCCACAAAGCACGATTGGCTTTTAGCGCTTTGATCTGGATTGCTTGGCCTTCGGTGGTGGGCTGGGGTGCAAGCTGGCTCAGAATAGAGCACGTCTTGGCGCTAAAGGCTTGGCGGCCGTCACTTTGGCACAATGTGTGTCTGCTGACCGGATGGGCCAGATCTTTGACCCAGGTCAATTGCTCTGGCTTGAGCGGGGCTACTGCCTGCTGGGGGGTAGCTTTCGTTTGCGGAACCGCTGCAAACACGGGGCTTGCAAGGCCTAAGCTTAAGCAAATTTGTCCGGCGGCGAGGATTAGGGGGAGGGTTTTCATCTTGGTATCCTTATTGTTGGTTGGATATAGATAAGACGCCACAGGCCTTTGATTTGGATGCGGCAGAAATCCGCATCGCGTGATATTTTTCGTGTTGGCAAAACTAGGCTATAGGATTTGCCATGGCTGATGACATTTCCCCTCTCGCGACCGCGCAATCCATCACTTCAGACGGGCTCTTACTGGATTGCTGGTATTTTGCTGCAACCTCGGCAGAGCTGAAGGCCGGCAAGCAATTCCGTCGCATGATTGTGGGGGAGCCGATCCTCTTGGGCCGCACCGCCAAGGGTGAGGTGTTGGCCATGCGCGACGTCTGCCCGCATCGCGCGGTTCCCTTGTCCGCAGGGCGCCAAGTTGAGACCAATGGCCAAGCCACCATTGAATGCCCCTATCACGGCTGGCGCTTTGGTGGCGATGGGGCGTGCAAGCTGATGCCGTCTTTGGTCGAGGGTCAGCCCTATGACCCGGCTAAGGTAAAAGTTCGTCGCTTTCCCCATGCAGAGCGCAATGGCCTTGTCTTCATCTATATCTCATCCGACCCCCGGTTTGACGGCACGCCCGATCTGCCGCCGCCTGACTTTGGGATCAAGGCCGATAAGCCCAAATTTGTCGTCAGTCGGGTGTTTGAAGCCCATATGGACAATGCGGTCGTGGGTCTGATGGACCCGGCCCATGTACCCTTTGTGCATAATCAATGGTGGTGGCGTCCACCGTCAGTGGGCCTCAAGCTCAAAGAAAAGCAATTTGAGCCTCGACTCTATGGTTGGGCGATTGCCCGACATGCACCATCGTCTAACTCACTCGCCTACCGCCTCTTGTTCGGCGAAGGGGTGACGACCGAGATCGTGTTTATGGTGCCGGGCTTCCGCTGGGAGGTCGTTGAGAATGACAAAAGCCAGTTCTTTACGCTGACTTGCCTAACGCCGATTGACGGCAATTCAACCCTCATTACCCAGATCAGCTATTGGACGGCCGCGCCATTGCTGGATCTGATAAAGCCGATCCTGATCCCTGCAGCCCGCGAATTCCTAGACCAAGATGGCCGCATGGTGGACCTTCAGAATAAAGGACTGCCTTTTACAAAAGGCATGCTTTGGATTGACGATATCGACGTGCAAGCTAAGTGGTATAATAAACTCAAGCGGGAGTGGGCGCAAAGTCGGGCCGAGGGGCGGCCTTTCTCTAATCCCATAAGTCCTCAAAGCTTGAAGTGGCGCAGTTGATTCCAAGCCTGGGCGAGGAATGGGCTTGCGTCAGCGCGGTAGGTCAGCCATCGTGCTACCCAACCATAAGCAGGGGCTCAGGGGAGATTAAGCTTCATGCGAATAGCAATATTGAAGGAAACGCGCGACGGGGAAACCCGGGTGGCGGCCTCGCCAGAAACCATTAAAAAACTTACGGCGGCAGGCCATCAAATAATCATCGAAACCGGTGCCGGTGATCACGCATCTTCGCCAGACCGTCTGTTTGTTGAGGCAGGCGCTGAAATCGCGGCGGATGCCAAGGCAACGCTGAAAGGCGCCGATCTTGTGTTGAAGGTACGCAGGCCAAGTGAGGCTGAGCTGAAGTTGGTGCCAAAAGGCGCAGGCGTGGTGGCATTCTGGAGCCCGCATAGCGACAAAGCGCTGATTGACGCCGCCGCCAAAGCTGGCGTCGTCGCTTTGTCGATGGAATTTACGCCCCGCATCACCCGCGCCCAAGCGATGGACGCTTTGTCGTCTCAGGCGAACTTGGCAGGTTATCGTGCCGTGATTGAGGGTGCGGCGCTTTATGGCCGTGGTTTCCCGATGATGATGACGGCGGCTGGAACTGTCGCTGCGGCGAAATGCTTCGTCATGGGCGCAGGCGTTGCCGGTCTTCAGGCGATTGCAACCGCCCGTCGCCTTGGCGCGATCGTCACCGCAACAGATGTACGCCCAGCTGCCAAGGAACAGGTCGCTTCGCTGGGTGCTAAGTTCATCGCGGTCGAGGATGAGGAATTCAAGGCGGCTGAAACCGCCGCAGGATATGCAAAGCCCATGAGTGCGGAATATCAGGCCAAGCAAGCTGTGCTGGTTGGCGATCATATTGCCAAGCAAGATGTGGTCATTACCACGGCTTTGATCCCCGGCCGTCCCGCCCCTGTCTTGGTGACACCAGAAATGGTGGCCGCCATGAAGCCTGGCAGCGTAATCGTCGATTTGGCCGTCGAACAAGGCGGCAATTGCCCGCTGTCGAAAGCAGATGAATTGGTGGTGACCGAGAATGGCGTGACCATTGCGGGCTTCGCCAATCTGCCCGGTCGGCTGGCTGCGGATTCCAGCGCGCTTTATGCGAAGAATTTGCTCAACCTGTTGCCGCTCTTAACGGATGCAGAAACCAAGGCCTTCGCCCCCCATTTTGACGACGATATCATTCAGGGCATGCTGCTCACCCGCGATGGTGCGGTCGTGCACCCCTCCCTGACAGCAGCATGAGGATTGAACATGGAAGCCGTTGATCCCACCGTTTTCCGCCTCGCCATTTTCGTATTGGCGATTTTTGTTGGCTATTATGTGGTGTGGAGCGTGACTCCCGCCCTTCACACGCCTTTGATGGCGGTTACCAACGCCATTTCTTCAGTCGTCGTTGTTGGCGCTTTGATCGCGGCTGCCGCCACTTTGCCAGATGGCGGGGCTGATGGCGCGACTTGGGTGTCTCGTGGCATGGGCGCGCTCGCCGTGGCATTGGCCGCCGTCAACATTTTCGGCGGGTTCCTCGTGACCCAACGCATGTTGGCCATGTACAAAAAGAAGGAGCGCACAGCTCCTGGAAAGGGCGGCCACTAAGATGACCCCATCCATTGCAGCCCTTCTCTACCTCGTTTCCGGGGTCCTGTTCATTCTGGCTTTGCGCGGGCTTTCGAGCCCTGAAACCAGCCGTCAAGGCAATACTTATGGCATGGTCGGCATGGCGATTTCGGTCGTCACAACGCTCTTGGCGGTCAAGCTTGACGTCACGACCATTGGCCTAATCCTCGCAGCTACCGCCATTGGTGGCGGGGTTGGGGCAGTCTTGGCTCGTAAGATCGCGATGACCAGCATGCCGCAATTGGTGGCAGCCTTCCATTCGCTCGTCGGTCTGGCTGCTGTTCTGATTGCAGGCGCGGCTATGTATAGCCCTGAGGCTTTCCACATTGCCGCAGAAGGCGGCGGCATTAAAACCGCTTCTTTGATCGAAATGGGCCTAGGCATCGCGATTGGCTCGATCACCTTTACAGGGTCGCTGATCGCGTTTGCGAAACTGAATGGGAATATGAGTGGCGCGCCGATCATTCTGCCAGCACGCCACCTTTTGAATATCCTCATTCTGGTCGGCATTATCGCCCTGATCGGCGTCTTGATCGCCACCCATGGCGCAGCGCTCTGGGCCTTCTGGGCACTGGTGGCCTTGTCCTTCCTATTGGGTGTGACGTTGATTATCCCCATCGGCGGCGCGGATATGCCGGTCGTGGTCTCCATGCTCAACTCTTATTCCGGTTGGGCAGCAGCAGCTTTGGGCTTCACGCTGGAGAATAATGCCCTGATCATCACAGGCGCTTTGGTCGGCTCGTCCGGCGCGATCCTGTCTTACATCATGTGTAAGGGCATGAACCGCAGCTTCATCTCGGTCATCTTGGGTGGCTTTGGTGCGGCTGATGGTGCAGCTGTCGGGGGTGGTAAGGTCGAAACGCGTCCTGTGAAGCAAGGCAGTGCGGAAGATGCGGCCTTCATCATGAAGAATGCAGAGCGTGTCATCATCGTGCCTGGCTATGGCATGGCGGTGGCGCAAGCTCAGCACGCCTTGAAAGAAATGGCCGATAAGCTCAAAGCCGAAGGGGTGGAAGTTAAATATGCCATCCATCCGGTCGCAGGCCGCATGCCGGGCCATATGAACGTTCTATTGGCAGAAGCCCAAGTGCCGTATGATGAGGTCTTTGAACTCGAAGACATCAACTCGGAATTTGGTCAAGCCGATGTTGCCTATATCATCGGTGCCAATGACGTGACCAATCCTTCGGCAAAAACCGATCCGCAAAGCCCAATCTTCGGGATGCCGATCTTGGACGTCGAAAAGGCAAAGACGGTTTTGTTCATCAAACGTGGCATGGGTTCAGGCTATGCGGGCGTTGAGAACGAACTCTTCTTCCGCGACAATACCATGATGTTGTTCGCCGACGCCAAGAAGATGACCGAAGCAATCGTGAAGTTCTTGTGATCAGTGAATTATTAAACTGATCACTTTATTAACAGGGGTTCCTAGGCTCGTTTGAGCGCATCTGAGACCCCGATGACACGACAGAAGATTTCAGATTACCTCGCCAAGCCATTTGTTCTTGGGGGATGCCTTGCGCTGGTTTGGCTAGGTAGCTTGGCTTTTGCGGTGGCCTTGCAACCGACTACCGATATTGCTTGGCGATATTTCATCGCGGGCGGTATTCTGGAAGGTAAGACGCTTTACCGAGACCTAGTTGACCTCAACCCTCCGCTTTGGTTCTGGGCGGCCATACCCAGCGTGTGGGTTGGCGAGGCTTTGGGCGTCGGCTCCCATACAGCTGCCATGACAATCGCGCATCTAAGCAGCCTGCTGGCCTTAGGGTTATTCGCAAAAGGCATTGACGGCATTCTATCCAAATCAGAGCGTGGCGTTGCTTTGGTGGGGTTTCTGATCGCCATCTTGTGGGTCGCAGTTGCCGATGTTGGCCAACGCGAGCAATCGGCACTGATTGCAAGCGTCTTGTGGTTGGTTCTGGCGCTCCGGCGTGATGCACATTTACCCGTGTCTCTCGGTCTTGCCGTCAGCATTGCCTGCTATAGCGCCTATGGCTTTGCGCTAAAGCACTATTTCGTCCTTATTCCCCTTGCGGTCGAAGTCGCGCTTGCGTTGCGCCTTGGCAGGAAGTGGCGACCTTTGCGGCCAGAGAATCTTGCTTTGGCGGCTTTAGCTCTTGGATATGCTTTACTCGTTCTCCGCTCTGCGCCCGACTTTTTGACGCAAATCGTACCCATGGCAGCGCTTTCGTATGACGCGTTCAATGCTTGGACTGGGAAACCGACATGGTACGCCATCCTTATGATCCTTGGGCCAGCCCAGTTTCTGTTGGCGCCTTTGGTCCTTGCGCTTAAACTAAAGGATAAGAGGCCGATCATTCTGGGCCTGTTTGGGCTTTGCTTTCTCTTTTTAATGATCATTGCCGGCCAGATGAAGGGCTTTTTCTACCACTATATCGCCTTAAAAGGTGTCTGCGTGCTCATCTTGATGCTTTGGCTTGCGCGGGATGAGCCGATGCCGAAGCTGGACAGCCTTTTGGTTTGCTTTGGGCTCTTGGGCTTCTTTCTTTCGATGGTCGTCAGTCCGTTGCAAAACGTCCTTAAAACAGGCTCGACACCGGTTTCAGAGAATTTGCGTCACTTGATCCAATCCGAGCCGCCGTTAAACCGCATTATGATCTTATCGACTGTGCCGCAGAACAGCTTTTATGTTTTGGTACGGGAAGGGCGCAGCTTTGGCGCGCGCCATTATTCGATGTGGATGGTCCCGGGCCTTTTGATCCAAAGAGAGAACCCAAAGACTGCCGAAGCAGCCAAAGAACAACTGGCCCGCGTCCGACGTGAATATCTGGCCGATATTCAATGTTTCGCGCCCAACATCCTGATTTCTCAAAGCGAACAATTCAGAGGCCTGAAGCCAATCCAGACCGAAGGCATGGCATTTCTACGCGAGGACCCAACAAATGATCGCTGGATGGCGGATCATTATCGTCTTGAATCACGCTTGGACGACTTCCAAGTCTGGCGTTTGATGAAACCCGTGAGCCCCCAAGAAGCCGGGTGCTCATCAAAGCGTCGGTAGACCCATCGCTTTACGAATGGCGGCAGCAATTTGGGCGGCAGCACCAAATGCGGTTTCGGAGTGCGCACCTTGCACCCCTGTGCCGCCAGACACGATCAAATCTGCATTCATGCGGCTGGGTCCTGTCCAGCGCTCATAGGCTGGACGGACAGTAGAGAGATATTGGGCAGCAACCGTTTCAGGTGTCCGCCCCCGCTCGTGAATGTCGCGCAACAGACGGCGCAGAAGTCGGATGTCCGACGGCGTATCCACAAAGACCTTCAGATCGCACAAATTATAGATGGCACTGTCACATAAGGCGTGCGTGCCCTCTAAGATCACCACGTCGCTGGCAGGCAGCTTGTGCGTGGCTTCACGCCGTCCATGGATGGTGAAATCATAAATGGGCACATCTACAGCCTTGCCTGCTTTGATCGCCCTGAGATGTTGCGCCAGCAAGACATGATCGCGCGCATCTGGTGTGTCAAAGTCATAGGTAGCGGGATCAAATCCCGGCAAAGAGCGGCTATCCTTGTAATAGTCGTCTTGCGAGACAATTTGCGCTTTCAATGGCCGCAACAGCCCAACCAATTGCGCGGCTGTTGTCGTCTTGCCTGAGCCGGAACCGCCGCTAATGGCGACCAGATAGGGGGAGGATGTCACACCCCTTATCCAAGGCGCACGGCGGTGCCGCTGGCCGCCACCATCATCATCGTCCCTTGATGGACGCCGCCTTCAAAGTCGATCGACACTCCGACAACAGCGTCAGCGCCCAAGGCTTGTGCCTCAAGCATCAACTCATCAATCGCAACTTGGCGCGCTTCCCGGAGGGTCTTCTCATAAGCACCACTGCGACCACCGATCACATCGCGAATACCGGCAAACAAATCGCGGAATACATTGGCCCCAATCACGGCTTCGCCGGCGACGACGCCCAAATAATGGGTGACTTTTCGGCCTTCAACAAAATCAGTCGTGGTTACGATCATCTGACTCTCCTTCGATTATCTATTTTGGCGGCACCGCTTTAGCGAACCTAGTTGCTTTCAGGGTCTTTCAGAACGGCAGCTGGCATGCTGCCGACAAATTCCTGCACATTACAGCCATAGCCGGGCTTGAGGCGCGCTTCGGCTTGGTTGAGGCCAGAAAAATTCACGATCACCCGCTCGTCCATATAGACAATTTGCGCGCCATCAATCTGAGGGCCAATTTCGGCGCGGCAGGCCTTCTCATCCCGGTTTTGGACATAGAGGCAGCTGCACATCTGTCGCGCGATAAAGCCAGCACCGATCTCGCCATATTTGCGGGCTTGGTAGCCAACAGCCAGCACGATGACGAATATGGCAACAAGGACGATGCCAATGATCGTGGAAAAAGAAGGCAGTTTGCGCACAGGCGATAGAACCTTATAAAGAGAGTCGTTAGAGACCAGCCTAATCCGGTCTGTCCACTTCATCTAGAGGCTTATGATGCGCCGCGCCATGCGTCCCAGCAGAAATTTACCCACGCTGTCCCGCCCCGTTTGGTTGGGCTTGACACTTTGTGCAGCCGTCGCAACTGGTGTGGGCACCTATGTGGTCGCCCAAGACAGCCAAAAGGCGCAAATGGCAGCTTATGCCAAGGCCCCCTTGGTGCCCTTGCCACCTCAGCCAAAGGGCGTCCCTTTCCCAACAGAGGCTTGGCCGAAGGGGGTGGCACCCGAAGCTACGGCCCGCGTGATCAAGACTCAATTCGATCAAGCGTTTGGCAATTCAAAATCCCCGATGGGTGAGACCCGCGCGGTTATCATTGTCCAAGGTGGCCGCATCGTCGCGGAACGTTATGGCAAAGGCTTTGATGAAAAGTTTAAGCTTATCTCTTGGTCTATGGCGAAAAGCGTCACCTCTAGCCTTGTCGGCATTGCCATGCTGGACGGCAAGCTTAAGCTCGATCAACCCTTGAACGATCCCTTGTGGGATGATGGCGATCCCCGCCGCGACATCACCATCCGGCAGGCCTTGCATATGAGTGATGGGCTGCGCTGGCGTGAAAATGGTTATGCTGATCCGGTCTCTAACGATGCCGCCAAAATGCTGTTCGGTCCAGGCCGTGAAAACATTGTGGCCTATGTGGCCGATCGCCCGACGGAATTTAAGCCCGGCGAAAAGTGGCGCTATTCTTCTGGCACCACGAATTTGATTTCAGCTGCAGTCGCCCGTGCGGTGTCACCGCGAAACTTGAAAGACCCAACCGGGGCCGAGGGCTATCGTAACTTCATGTATGATCGGCTGTTCCGACCCATTGGCATGAACAATGTGGCTGCAGAATTTGATCTGGCGGGCAATTTCTATGCATCCTCCTTGATGCATGCGACCGCACAAGACTGGGCTCGTTATGGCCTGCTCCATCTGCGGGACGGGGTTTGGGACGGCAAACGCATTTTGCCAGAGGGCTATGTCGATTTCTTGCGGACGCCAACCACCGCAGAGGGTGCCACAGCCTATGGCGCGCATTGGTGGCTGAGCCTGCCCAATAAGCAGGGCGTCTTGAAGAATGGCCCGTATGATTCGTTTGAGGCACATGGCTTCCAAGGCCAATGGATTGGGGTGATTCCCTCCAAGGATCTGGTGATTGTCCGCTTGGGCCTCATGACCGACGAATCAGGATGGGACACGTTGGATGCGTGGCTGCAACCAATTGTGGATGCCTTTCCTGCCGTCACCCAGCCATAAGGGCTGCTGACACCCCAATAAAGCGACTAGAAACCCGAGAATCCTCTTCATCTTCATGAAGAATCCCTACCGACTGTCTGGCTGCGTTAATCACTCTTTAACTGAAAAATACATTTTGCGTGAAATACCCCATTGACCGCCGTACCAAGCAGCATCCACTATATATGGTGTCTTGCTCAGGGGGCGGGCGCAACTTCTAGGCAGAACGCCGAATCATCCAACTCTGCGCAAACATGTGAGTCGCGCGAACGAACTTGTGTGCTCCGCCACATTAGGGGCTGTTCAAAGGTTGGGGAATCGGGTGTTCTGAACGGCTGACAGGCCGCGTAACGATTTGGGAGCAGGAAGTATGAACGGGAATGATGCAGCCACCGCTAATGCCATTGAAGCTGTCGCCAGCGCAGCACCGGCACTGGCGCGCCGTGCAGTCCATCGAGGCAAGCCAAAAGCTGTTCAACTTCGGATCGTAGAAAGTGTAAAGGTCGACCGGTCGCGTGATGCGCTTTTGACCGATTTCGGCAAAACCACCTTGGAAGATCGCTATTTGTTGCAGGGCGAAAGCTACCAAGACATGTTTGCCCGCGTCGCGACTGCCTATGCCGATGATATTGCCCACGCCCAACGTCTTTATGACTATATCTCCAAATTATGGTTCATGCCCGCAACCCCAGTCCTGTCGAATGGCGGGGCAGAGCGCGGTTTGCCCATCTCGTGCTTCTTGAATTCGGTGGACGATAGCTTGGATGGCATCGTACAGTCTTGGAACGAGAACGTCTGGCTTGCTTCCAACGGCGGTGGCATCGGCACCTATTGGGGCGGCGTGCGCTCCATCGGTGAAAAGATCGGGGCCAATGGTCACACCAGCGGCATCATTCCGTTTATTCGCGTGATGGATTCCTTGACGCTTGCAATCTCACAAGGGTCGCTGCGTCGCGGTTCGGCGGCTGTGTATCTCGATGTGCACCATCCCGAGATCGAAGAATTCCTTGAAATCCGCAAACCATCCGGCGATTTCAACCGCAAGAGCTTGAACCTGCATCATGGCATCAACATCACCGACGACTTCATGGAAGCCGTGCGCAATGATGGCGATTTCAACCTGATTAGCCCTAAGACCAATGACGTGGTGCGTACCGTCAAGGCACGCAAAATCTGGCAGAAAATCTTGGATCTACGCTTGCAAACGGGCGAGCCTTATTTGCTGTTCGTCGACACTGTCAACAAAGCCATGCCAGCCCACCAGCGCAAGCTCGGCTTCAAGGTCCGTCAATCAAACCTCTGTAGCGAAATCATGCTGCACACGGGCAAGGATCATTTGGGCAAGGACCGCACAGCCGTCTGCTGTCTCTCCTCGCTCAATGCTGAGACTTATATGGAATGGAAAGACGATCCAAACTTCATTGAGGACATTTTCCGCTTCCTCGACAATGTGTTGGAAGACTTCATCCAGCGCGCGCCCGATGAGATGGAGCGTGCGACCTATTCTGCTTTCCGCGAGCGTTCGGTCGGTTTGGGCATCATGGGCTTGCACTCCTTCTTGCAAGCCCAAGGTGTTCCGTTTGAAAGCGCCATGGCGAAGAGCTGGAACATGCGGATCTTCAAGCAAGTCCGCCAAGCGGCAGATGCGGCTTCGGTGAAACTGGCGCAAGAGCGTGGGCCTTGCCCAGACGCGGCCGAACAAGGCGTGATGGCCCGCTTTACCCATAAGTTGGCGATTGCCCCAACCGCTTCGATCTCGATCATTTGCGGTGGCACCAGCGCTGGCATTGAGCCGATCCCAGCCAATATCTATACCCACAAGACCTTGTCGGGCTCTTTCTCGGTGAAGAACCCGTATCTGGAGAAGCTTTTGGACACCAAGGGCCTCAATAATGATGCGACTTGGACCTCGATCTTGGAGAATGAAGGCTCGGTCCAGCATCTTGAGTGCCTGACAGAGCTCGAGAAGTCGGTCTACAAGACCGCCTTTGAACTAGATCAACGCTGGGTGATTGAACTAGCAGCAGATCGCACGCCCTATATTTGCCAAGGCCAAAGCCTCAACGTCTTTATTCCGGGCGATGTCGATAAGTGGGACCTGCACATGTTGCACTGGTCGGCTTGGGAAAAGGGCATCAAGAGCCTCTATTACTGCCGCTCTAAGTCCATCCAGCGCGCCCAAATCGCGGGCTCTGCCAATAAGGGTGAGGATGTGGTTGATATGGAAAGCAGCGCGCCCACCAATTACGACGAGTGCTTGGCCTGCCAATAGGCAGCTAGCGCTACGGGTCATTACAGCGGGTCTGCCTTTAACGGGCGGGCCCGTTTGCTTGCCCCGCAATCGCGATCCTATTGATCCGGGCAAAACGTAAGAACGACCCCATAGGGAACTCGGTCCAACTACGGTGGGCTGTGTCGAGACCTAAAGCGGCGGCCACATCAAACACATAATCCTGACAGGCAAAGGTTTTGCCGCTGTGTGGCCCGACCACGCTGGGCCTGAGGCGATAGCGGTTCTCAGAGCGCCAGCGACGATCGACCGCAAGTGCCGCCTGATAACGGGCCTCATCAACGCGCACATGCACCTGCAAATGCCGCCACCAGCCATCGTCAACCTTCATCAAGCCTGGCACAAAATCCTGCCCGGTTACGGTGCCCCACGGCAGAATGAGTGCGGCGGCCATCGCCTTTATCGCTTGGATCTGATCCAGCGCATAATAGCCGCTCTCGCGTGTCCCCGGCCGGGCCAGCGGCGGTGTCTCGGGCCATTCTAGCCATAGATGGCCAATAAAGTCGCCCTTGGATGGAGTAGGCTTCGTGGCAATAATGGTGATCACCCGGCCCGGTGCTACTTTGTCGGTGCGTAGATCCAGCGAGGCCGCTTGGGGCACGGGCTCAATGGGTGCGTAATAGGATCGCATCCAAGCTGCCACCACGAGGCCGAGGTTTAAGGCAATCCACGCAAAGAAGGCCAGCAAAGTCATCAAAATGATTCTGCCACGCCGCCACTTGGTTGCGCCTGTGGTCTTGCTTGTGGCAGTCTGTTGCAATGCGCTATTCACTTCGACCTGCCACGTTAGAGGATGCAGATGCTATTCAAGCAATCTATGCGCATCATGTCAAAACAGGCACCGGAACTTTCGAACTGGATCCGCCAGATTTGGCAGAAATCCAAGCCCGCATGACCAAAATTGCCTTAAGGGGCAGTCCTTGGTTGGTGGCCTGTGGCGAGGACGGACGGGTGATCGGCTACGCCTATGCTGGCGCGTTCCGCGAGCGGCCAGCCTATGACTGCACCGTGGAAGACTCCATTTATCTGGCACCTGAAGCCGTTGGCTACGGCGTCGGTCGAGCGCTTTTGGCTGAATTGATCGCGCGCTGTACCGAGACCGGCTATACCCAAATGCTGGCCGTTATTGGCGACAGCGCTAATTTGGCGTCGATTGGCCTGCATCGGGCCATGGGGTTTGAGGATGTGGGCGTGCTGCGTGATGTCGGTCACAAGTTTGGCCGTTATCTGGATGTCGTGATCTTACAGAAAAGTCTGTGAACAAGTCGCCAGAAACGGGGAATCATTGTTTCGTGTTTGCGCGATGTTGTTAAGCTAGCCTTAACTAAGCCTCGATCTATATATAGGGGCGCACTGAACGAAACACACACGATATAGGGGCAATTAATGGCATTTGGCGATAATGGTACGGGCGTCGGGTTGGTAACACCATCTCATAGTTACAAGCCATTCCGTTATCCTTGGGCTTATGAGTTCTGGAAGCGCCAGCAGCAAGTTCACTGGTTGCCAGAAGAAGTGCCATTGGGCGAAGATTGCAAAGATTGGGCGACCCGTCTCAATGATAATGAGCGCAATTTGCTGACCCAGATATTCCGCTTCTTCACCCAATCGGATGTCGAAGTGAACGATAATTATATGGAGCGTTACGCCCGCGTCTTTAAGCCGACCGAAGTCAAAATGATGTTGTCGGCCTTCTCCAACATTGAGACCGTCCATATTGCCGCTTATGCGCTTCTGCTTGAGACGATCGGCATGCCCGATTCCGAATTCTCGGCCTTCATGGAATATGAAGCGATGCGCGACAAGCATACCTATATGCAGGACTTTGGTGTCGACACCGAAGAAGACGTGTTGCGCACCTTGGCGATGTTTGGTGGCTTCACTGAAGGCCTCCAGCTATTTGCCTCGTTTGCCATGCTGATGAACTTCCCGCGCTTCAATAAGATGAAGGGCATGGGGCAAATTGTGTCTTGGTCGGTTCGTGACGAAAGCTTGCATTGCGAAGGCATGGTCAAATTGTTCCACACCTATGCGCGCGAAACCGGCAAGCTGTCCGCTTCGGTGAAAGACGATATCGTCGATTGCTGCAAAACTGTGGTGAAGCTCGAAGACAAGTTCATCGATTTGGCCTTCGAAATGGGTCCGGTCCAAGGCATGGTCCCAGAAGATATCAAAGCCTATATCCGCTATATCGCCGATTGGCGCTTGTCGCAGCTGGAACTACCAACCGTTTATGGTGTGACTGAGCATCCATTGCCTTGGCTCAGCCCCATGCTGAACGGCGTCGAGCATGCCAACTTCTTTGAGGCCCGCGCAACCGAATACTCAAAGGGTGCGACCAAAGGCGATTGGCATGGCGAAGAGGGTGTGTGGTCGATGTTTGATCGCATGCTGCAAAAGCGCTCGTCCGAGGACGCGCTCTAAGTCCTACCAATTGATCATTCGTGCCGCGCAAGCGGCATGAATTGCCTACCACTGCCAAAGCTTACCCCAAAAATTGCCGGATTTATCAAGGATTTGGCTGGCACGCTTCTTGAAGTGAGATCATCGAACAGGATGGTCTCACATGCGTCTCAATCTTATCCCCGTCGACAGTCTGACCCGCATTGCGTGGGCATTGGTCGATGCCCATGGCGATGAAGCCCTCGGCGTTGCGGATCGCACGATCCGTGAGCTGGAAAGCGAAGGCTCACCGATTGTGGCTGATGCCTGGCGGGGCTTGCGCTCTGTTGTCGAAGACGTGCTGGGCGGCAGGCTGGGCCGCGACACCCCCACCATCCACTAACGCCAGATCCAGACCAATACGGCCGTAATCCCAATCAGGACGGCCGCTTGTAAGCGATAATTCTGCCAGAGTGGGCGGGTCCGCAGGTGCTCGGTCTCGGCATCATAGTCAGCCTTGCGCCACATCAGGGTTTCAATCCGGGCAAGCTCTGGCGCAGGGGCTAAAAGTGAGCCTAAAACGGTTGCCACCAATGCCACCGCGAAAATCACCACCGCAGCAATCAAGAAGTGCATATTGATGGATTTCTCCATCGCAATGGCGATGAACAAATAGATGCCACACAGCGTGCCCAACGTGAGTCCAATCTTGGCCCCAGTTGCGTTTGCCCGCTTCCAGAACAGGCCTAAAACAAACAGCGCGACGATTGGCGGCACCGCATAGGCCAGCACGGCTTGGATATATTGCCAGAGCGAGTCGGCGTGCTTCTCGATGACAGGGATCCAAGCAATCGCTAACACCATCAAGACAAGAGTGGTGATCCGGCCGATCCGTACTAACGCTGTCTGGCTCAGGTCTGGCGCGATCTTGCGAGCAAAGTCCATTGTTACAAGGGTCGAGGCCGAATTGAAGGTCGAAGCGATCGACGACATGATGGCGGCCAAGAAGCCTGCGATCACGATCCCGACGATCCCAACGGGTAAAAGATCAAAGATCAGGGTCGGATAGACCATGTCACCTATGGCCAAGTTTGGATAAATCAGGATGGCAGCCGTGCCAGGCAGCACCATCAAGAACAAGATTGGCAGCTTCAAGACGCCGGCAAACAAGCTACCCCAGCGACCATGGTCCAAGGTCTTGGCACTCATCACTCGTTGGGCCATGAATTGGTTGGTACACCAATAGTAAAAGCCTAGAAGCGGTACACCCGTGATCAGGCCAAACCACGGCACGCCTTGGTCGTCATTGGGGCGAATTAAGCTGAGCTTTTCCGGGTCAACTTGGCTCATCACAATGTGCCAACCGCCAGCCTTTTCAAAAGAGAAATAGGCGATGAAAACAGATGCGCCAAGCAACAAAATAGTTTGAACCACTTCGGTCACCATCACAGCGCGAAGGCCGCCTAAAGCGGTGTAAAGCCCGGCGGTCACCGCCAAAATGGCTGCAATCTCCCACAATTGGAGGCCTGGGAAGAGGAGTTTGAAGAGGATCGCGCCGCCAAATAAGGTCGCAGCGGTATCTACGACAATATTGAGGAAAATCGTCAGGCCTGAAAAATATAGCCGGATTGAGTTAGAATAACGCCGTTCGAGAAACTCCGGCATGGTGTAGACTTGGCTGCGCAGCACGGCAGGCAGTACAAAGACACAATAAATCGCCAGAATGACGGTGGCCATCCACTCGTAATTGAACACCGAAATGCCAATTGTATAGGCAGCCCCAGCAAGGCCGATCAGCGTGGTAGCAGAGATATTGGAACCGATGAGAGCGAGGCCAATGGTTGGCCAGGTTGCAGAGCGGGAGGCGAGGAAATAGTCCTTGGCATCTGTCTGCCCGCGCGAGGCGACCAATCCCAACAGGATGATACCCACCATATAGCCGATGACGATGATCCAGTCCAAGCTCGCCATCGATGCTTGTAGCGTGTCCATGTCTCTTCCCCCAGATGTAACGGGCTATCTGCGTAACCGTCCGATCACGCTAAAGTGACCACCCCCGTTCGACAACCATTGCAGCGTGAGTTTTCACAGCGCCTATACGCGACCGCATTTCAGCTTTCGCAAGGCTTGACCCGGTTCCAAACTTCAACAGATACTTGCCTAAATTAGCCGCCAAGGCGCGTCAGAGGCTGGGGAAGATGTTAGATTTGCTTGAATCCTTGGTTGCAGATCAACCGCTGTGGCAATTGTGCCTGATCTTGCTGGTCTGTCTGGTCGTTTTCGAATTCTTGGGGCGAAAACTGCGCCAAATTTTGCGTCGTCGCGCTGGTGCCCTCTCTGATGACAAGCCGGATGGGGTCGATTATCTGCTTTCCAGTGTCTTTTCCCTCTTAGGCCTTCTAATTGCCTTTACCTTTGGCATGGCTTTGGACCGTTATGAGTCGCGTCGCGATCTGGTGGTGCAAGAGGCCAATGCAATCGGTACCGCCCATATCCGTACCGCCTTTGCGGCAGAGCCTTTGCGCACGCAATTGCGCGAACAGTTAGAGGCTTATGCCAAAACGCGCTTGGCTTATGGTCAAGCTCCCTTCCATGACAAGCCACCCTTAGCTGCTGAGGCGGAGCGTCAGCGCGCGTTGCTGGCGACCCTTGGCATCGCCGCCACCCAAAGCGTCGCGTCTGCCCCAATGGGCCCTGCCGTCATGGCAAGCGTCAACGAGGTCATCGACGTCGGCAGTGCGCGCGAAGCGATCAATCTCGCGAAAGTGCCAACCAGTGTTGTCGCGATGTTGATCGGCTATGCATTTGTTGCAGCCTTTGTTCTTGGCTACTCGCAACCCATGCTCAGTCTTGTGCACCGGATAGGTAATGGCTTGCTATTTCTGCTTTTAACCCTGTCGCTGGTCACGATCTTTGATCTCGACCGCCCGGCAACCGGCACGATCAAAGTCAGTCAACAGCCGTTGGTTGATTTGATCCGGGGGTTTAAGAACTAAGGCGAGCGCTTCGCGCCGGAAGCGAGGGCGTCAATGATCCGGCATTCAGATATGATCCCACCGGCGCATTGTCCGACGAGGCTTTTCAACTGAACTTCTAGGGATTTGAGGTCAGCAATTTTCTGCTGAATTTCGGCCAATTGTTCACGCGCCATTTTGTCGATCGTGCTGCAGTCCTGGCCTTTGTCATCCGACGCTGACAAAAGCTGACGGATCGTGGTCAGATCAAATCCCAATTCACGCGCGCGGCGAATGAAACTTAGACGGTCTGCGTCTTCAGGCTGATAACATCGATAATTTGAGCTGGTACGCGGCGGGGAACGCAAAAGCCCCGCCTTTTCATAGAACAACACGGTTTCAGCCCTTACGCCTGCTCGCTTGGCTAGATCACTGGTTCGCATCTCTTGACCCTGTAGTTACTACAGAGCTTAGGCGTACATCTGACGACACGTGAGTCAACGGAGAAATCGCGATGGAAGTGCTCTTACTGGTCTATGCTCTGGTCTATTTGACGGTCACCTTTGTGTGGCCAACTTGGCGACTTTGGCGTGTTCATGGAATCAATGGATTGGTTCTGCCGCGGGATGACAGTGCCCATGGTCTGATTGGCAAGTGGTTTAAGGGCCTTATGACCGCAATCTTGGTTTTCGCTATTCTTCTTGCTTCAGGCGTCAGTCCCGCGCATTTCGGCCCGCTTCCTTGGGCCATGCATGAGGTCGTGCACCAAGTTGGCTATGTGCTTCTCCTCTTGTCCTTGGGCTGGATAATAACCGCGCAATATCAGATGGGCCGGTCTTGGCGCATCGGCTTTAAAGAAGATGATCTGCCCGACTTGGTCACAACGGGCCTATTCGCATGCTCGCGCAACCCGATCTTTCTAGGCATGCGCGGGACCCTCTTGGGGCTATTCCTTGTCTTTCCCTGTGCCGTTACATTGGCCATTCTCCTGCTTTCCGAAGCCTTGATCGCCATTCAAGTCCGGCTAGAGGAGGCGCATTTAAGCAAGAGCCTGGGTGAAACCTATCTGGCCTATGCGGCGGTCACTCCGCGGTGGCTTTAGGATGTAACCCACGCCCGCCTCCGCGCGTAGCCCACAGAGGTGCTGGGGCTGCACCAATCAGCGCTGGATCGGGGAATAGGAATGATATTGCAGGCGCTCGACACTGGTTTGATCCTCTGTGCCCTCTTGATGGGCTTTCTTGTGCCAAGATCCACCACCTGCGCCGTCGCCGCGGTTTTGGAAGTGCTAGATCGCGGCCGCGCTTGGCGGTTTGGCGGATTTGCTTTGGCCAGTCTTAGCGCAATGGTATTTCTCTGGCCGATAGCCTGGTTCACGCCCCTGCCGATCCATTTTGCTCCTAGTGTCACGCCCAGCGCCCTGATTATTCTGGGTGGACTTGTGTTTGGCATGGGTGCTGCCCTGAATGGGGCGTGCGTTTTTGGTACGCTCACAAAAATCGTCAGCGGCGATACGTCTTATCTGTTTGTCCTGCCAGGCTTGTGGTTAGGTGCTCTTGTCCTTGGCCTGACGGGTCTTTCGGTCCAGCCGCACATGATGGCTACTACGACATTGGCAACTCCAGCCACATTGCCGCTCCTCTTCTGGGGTGGGGCTCTTTGTCTTTTGGCTTTGGCGGTGTGGCTGTTTCTCCGCCATGACAAGGGCAACAAGGCGTCGGCCATGGTGGCAATTGGCGTGATTGGCGGTCTTCTCTACACCATCCACCCAGCTTGGAATTATAGTGTTGCGATCCATGATTTCGCGCAAGCTATCGTGTCGGCCCCCCAGCATATGGCCGATGGCTTGTTGCCGTTCCTTGTTGGCGCGGCTTGCTTGGGCGGTGTCACTTCCACGCTGGCCGCAGGCACATTCAAGCTCAAGTCGCCCAGCCTGCGCGGCAGCGCGGGTGCTTTGTTTGGCGGGTTCTTGATGGCCTTTGGCCTCGTGATGATCCCCGGCGGCAATGACGGGTTGGTTCTCTTCCTCCTCCCCAGCCTGATCGGATCTGGCGCTTTAGCTTATGTGGCTATGAACGCGGGCATCCTTGGCACGTTGTTACTGGGGCGGACATTACCCCCTTGCGTCACACGCTAAGCCCTTGGAACTCGCGTGGCACGGGAATCGCTTCTCCAGATTGGCTTGTCCCAAACAGACACAAACGCCCTTGGCACTGCCTGGGACCCAATTTGGAGTGAAGAGAATGCGTAAACCAGTCATCGTCGCCACAGCTCTCGTTGCTGCTGCTTTGGCAGCAGGTTTTGCCTTCGCGGGCGTTCAAACCACCACCGGCCACGCCAGCACCCCAGAGCGGGACGCAACCTATCGCAGCTGCTTGCAAGCAGCTGACGCCAAGTTTGACGGCCTCAATTTCGACCTTTTGGTTGGCGAAGCCGCTGACAAAGTTGCCCTCCGCAACCGCGCCATGCGCGCCCACTGCGACGCCTACCGCGCAGACCTCACCACCCGTTGGAACGGCTTTGCTGACTCCTGCCAAGACACCGCCGCTTATTCTGGCCTTGAAGGCAAGAGCTTAAACGCAAGCAGCGTTTCTAAAATGCGCCAAGTCTGTGCGGCCATGACGACCAACAAGTCGGCAGCGAAGTAGAGTTTTGGGGCTTTGGACCCGAAGGTCCTTTGCGACTACTCGAATTGCCAAGTAATCAAGGAAAGCAAGCTTGCACTGGGCTGGTTGTAAATAGCGCCGCGGGTTGCAGTTGTCCCTTCTTCTTTTATGGCTTGGATCTAGCCCAAAAATTGTCGTTGACCGCCTTTAGGGCCCATGCTTGGATGTTGGCTTGACGAAGACATTATGGGGGGAAGCATGCGAGAAACGAAGCCCTTCCTTCTGGTTTTGTTGGCATTGCTTGCGCTTCTAGGCCTAGGCCTCATTGTGCTTGCGAATTTCGGCGACGCGTCTGTTGTTGCAGCAACCGGAGGCATCTATGGCGCCCTGGAGTCAGCCGGCGAGCAAAACAATGTCGCTCTACGCAATGATCTCTACGCGACGGTGTTGCGCCTCAAGGAGCCGTGGGCGGCAGTCAACTTGGGCGGCGTCACCGCTCTGTTACTCGCGCTTTTCGCGCTCATGGTCGTATGGCGGAAATGCGACTAACCTATCCGTCCGGCTGACCTACCCCAGTCTTTTCAGGCCGTTCTGAGCGATCTGCCGCTCAGAGCCTGTTGAGCGTTGATATGGGCCTCTCCAATGTCGCATTCGCCAGACGCTGCAGCACGCATTCATTGCAGGTTAAAGGGGCGCGAATACATGTGTTTAGACTTAGGAATTCAGAGCGGCAAGCCAAGTCCCGTCTCGATGCCCTGATGTGCACTCATGAATTCGGTCCACACCACGCTATTTCTTCAGTTTCCTGCCTTCTGCTGTGTCAGACAGGCTGCTTTAATTTTTCAAGCCAAACATTGCGCCCAATTGACGTCGCGCACGGACTAACTGCGGACTAATTTTTGAGTGCACACCGTGTCTTGATGCTTGGAGCCGTTGTTTCTTCACATGAAATAAAAACTGGTGCCGCAAACAGGATTCGAACCTGCGACCCCATCATTACGAAAAGTGAACCCCTCGTTTTTTCGCGTTTTCACGGCTTGTCACGACTTTTCGTAATATATTGCGTCACATAGATTTTCTTGTAATGTTATGGGACAGCTTGTTACTGAATTTTTCCCATTTGGTAGCAAATTGGTAGCAAAAAAAGCTGAAAATGGGTCCAAACTTCGCCATTTTTGGGATGATGGTGTCGCGTGATGGGGTCGATTGATAGCACAAAAATGGCATAGGAAGTTGACAATGTCAGACGTTTTGAAGGCAAAAATCAACAAGAGATTTGTCGATTCCGCGATGCCGCCCGAGACCGGCGACACGCGGATTTGGGACATTGAGTTGCGTGGCTTCATGCTTCGGATCTCGTCCAGTGGACGAAAGACCTATTGCGTGAAGTATCGCGTGAACCGTCAACAACGATGGATAACCATTGGCGAGCATGGTCTGCCTTGGACTCCTGAAGCTGCCCGCAACCGCGCACGGGAAGTCATCACAGAGGCGACCAAGGGCGTCGACTTATCTGAGACCCCGAGTGAACGGGTAAAAGCTTTGGCCGGAAAAGGTGGGCTGGTCATAGCGAAGGCCATGCGCGACGCCACCATCGGCCAGTTGTTTGAGATGTATTTCCGCGATGGACCTAGTGACAAGCCGCTGAAGCGGGAGTCGTCTTGGTCAGTCGATGCCACGTCCTATAAGCGCCACATCAAGCCCCTTCTGGATGATGTCATTGCAAAGGACGTTCGCCCCAGTGATCTTGCCGCCTGGCAAAGGGATGTCGCGGCGGGCAAGACCTCACACGATATCAAGACTGGCCCACGAGGGCGCTCCATCGTTAAGGGCGGACCAAGTGCTGCCTCCCGTGGCATGAGATGCCTGTCCGCGATGTTCTCATGGGCGATTTGGCGGGAAATCTTAGAAACCAATCCTTGCTCCAAAGTCCAAAAGCTGCGCGACAATCGCCGAGAAAGATCCATCACCACAGAAGAGGCAAAGAAGCTTTGGGCGGTCCTCGATGAGGCGCAAGCTGCATGGGTGATCGCTCCTCATTATGCCAACATCATTCGCCTGATCATGCTGACTGGCGCGCGCCGTAACGAAATCACCGAACTAAACTGGTCTGAAGTTGACATTGAGCGCTCGCGGCTTGTTCTGCCGCCAGTGCGGACCAAGATGGGTAGCCAGAATAAATCACGCACGATCATTTTGTCCGAGCAAGCACGTACGATCCTTGAAGGCCTTCCGCGCTCTGGGCCTTATGTATTCATGTCTCAGATCTCCGGTAAACCGGTCTTGGGGGTCAACAAGGCTTGGCTTAAAGTCCGGGAACTTGCGGGCCTCTCTGACGTACGTCTTCATGACCTGCGCCATAGCTTTGCAACATTCGCGGTCGAAGATGGTGCATCGCTGTATCTAGTAGGTCGAGCTCTGGGCCATGCGAACGCATCATCGACCGAACGCTATGCGCACCCTGGCGATACCGCCGCACGGATTATTGCTGAGAAGGTGGCCGAGCGGTTCGCCATAGGGCGGGAGTGATGCAACCATTTGGCGATAAAGCATCAATCTCTGAGGCCAAATTGACGGACTATATTCTGTCTCCGACCCATCGAATTGGTGCCAACAAAGCAAGAGTGTTCAAATCGGCATTGGGCATAGGGCTGGCGGAAGTCGCTGTCTTGCGATCCGCTTTGCTCGATGCAGCCCGCACGCAAACTCCTAACTTCATCCGCCAGGACAAGTTCGGCCAGCACTACGCGATTGTCTTTAAACTTACCTATGGAACCAAGTCAGCTTTTGTGCGATCATTATGGGTGATACGGACTGGAGACGACGTCGCAAAGTTTGTTTCGGCCTTTGTTGTGACTGACAGGCGAGCCGGATCTGAGGACCAGAACCATGACTAAAGTGCAACTCAACCTGCTAGATGCTGTGGCGCTCCTGAGCGATCAGAGCGATTTGGGCCTCGTTCAAGGCCAGGTTGGAACCGTGGTCGAGTTGTTGGATGACGAATTTGTACTCGTTGAGTTCTGTGACCGAGATGGTACGACTTTTTCAATGCCGACATTGCCAATCTCTTCGCTCCTTCGTTTGTCCTATGAGCAAGTTGCGGCTTAGAAAAACTTTCTGTTGATTACTAAGTTGGGGAAGCCTGCTCACAGAATTGATTGCATCTTAGAACGCAAACAGATTGCCGCTTAAGTACAACAAGCTTTTGATCATGTTAAATTCTGCAGGAACCCACTTCTTCTACTTTTGAGAATATTGCCTCAACTGATCGAAAAACCTGAATGGCATTTTTAATGAATCCTAGCCTTGCAGCATTCCCTGTCGCTTTTTCTTTGATCTGCTTAGGCGCATGCGTAACGCAGCAAGATGCAACGCGGCCTAAGGCCCCTTTAAATCATGCAATCTGTGATTCGAATGGAATTGAACTTATCCCGGCATTCGATTCAACCGAACTAATCATCTTTGGCGAGCAACATGGCACAAATGAAATTCCGATGTTTGTTGCGGAGATCGTTTGCGCTTTGAGTGCTGTCAAGAAAGTGAACCTCCTGCTTGAGCTGAACGCAGACCAGCAACGTGAATTGACGAGGTTCTTGGACTCGCGCGGGAGCGATGCCGAAAATCGGCGCTTTATCGACGCGGTCTTCAGGCCGAAAGACCAACAGCACGATGGGCGCACCAGCGTCGCAATGTTTGAATTAATAGATCAGGCGCGACAGCTCAGAAGGAAAGGAAGGAAAATTTCAGTGATTTTCTTCGCTCCTGATCCGAACGAGCAAAACTTTGACCAGTCTGAGTATGAAGCTGATATGGCCCGAAACATCAGGGCTGCGGTTAGGACAGACAGAAATGTGAAAAATATCGCCTTGGTTGGAAACTTCCATTCTCGTCGGATTTCTGATGTAGGTGGATTGAAGGTCGTTCCAGCCGCCAGTTTATTGAGCGATTTGAAGGTCTTTTCATTCGTCGCGTCTGCCCTAGCAGGTGAAGCGTGGCAATGTCGGCAAGATGGCTGTGGAGTTCAGCAATTGACTGGGACAGCAGAGCCTCCAAAGCGCGGCGTCCGCGCCTTCCCAACCAATATGTCCGGTTATGATGGCGTGTTTTCAGTCGGAACCCCATACACTTACTCAAAGCCCGCGGAGTAGGCCTCAGACTTTGCCAATTAATTTGAAGGGTCAAATTCTTCCGCCCAAGCCCCGTGTTCGACCTGCCAGAGGCTAAGTCGAGAGGTGATAACGGGACGCGCCCCGCGTCCCGACACCTAATGGTGCGCCAGAGCGTGATGGACGGGTCAAGGTGGGCGAAGCCCCCTTAAACAAGGTTACCTTGACGCGCCCAAACGCTCTGGCATTTGGCGAAGATTGGCAATGCAAGAGCTTACCGCCCATATTGGCTGGTGTTGGCATACAAGCGATCTAGCGCCCACGCATCAAGCGCGGTGACAAGGTAGCGGACAAGCCGTGGGCCATATTTGATGAAGGGAGGGCCTTCACCGGTTACGCGCCAGCGGTTTAGCGTGTGCTTGGAAATTTTCAAATGGGCGGCGGCATCTTCGACGGTTAGAAGTGTATCGGTATTCATGAGTTTCATCCTCTCTCAGGCTCGACAAGCATCGCAGAACTGCGATCTCGCAAGACCAAGAGAACTCAGAAAAACCAAACAAATCCAGCATGTTCACCAAAATCGGGAAGCCCAAAAATCGGGACTTATCCACCTGATATCCACAGATGGATCGATCTGTTTCGAAGGGTTCCAGCACGCACCAGCTTAGCCAAATATGCCCCACCATGTCCCATCGCCACAATGCTCGCGATTGGGGAATCTGGCGATCCTTTAGGGGCTCAACTCCCGAAGTAGCTGCAGGAAAACTCTGCGCCAAAGGAAAGGTCAGCTGATCCGAGCGGCGATCCAGTCTGATAAGTCAGCACGGCGATAGCCAATCGCCCGTCCACCTAACCGAACAAAGCGAGGCCCAGCACCTTCGGCTCGCCACTTCTTCAGCAAGCTCAATGACACCGAAAGAACCAATGCTGCTTCTGCGGGTCGGACGACTTCGGAGGGAAGGGTGCCGAGCCTCTTGCGCGGGACTGGTTCGACTTTGGCAGATCCGGTGGAGTGCTTGTCAAACGCCATCGGCTTTGGAAATTGGCTGGACCTAACAGGCAGGGCCTTCTCGACCTTTTGCTTCTGGCCGAGCGCCAAACTCTCGCCAAACAAACCAAGCTGGCGCTGATCCACATCTGCTCTGAGCCGTTTTCCCATCAGACATCTCCGCGTTCGGACTGAGGGCGGAGCAAGTTTTGGGCCACGTACTTCAGTCAAGAAATTCTATGGTGAAGGGGCTCAATATATGCGGTCGCTAGGTACGCTTGCGACTGCGAAATATCAGTTAACCAACTGCTCACTCACTTGGATGAGGACACTTGGAGCGGTCGTCGATATCTGCAAGCCTCCACTGAAGCTTGGCTAAACTGTCTAAATGAAGAATTCAAAGGCAAAGTGTGTTGTTATCTCTCGCTCAATACCGAGGCACCGGCAGACGTTACCTGAATAACTCGGTCTGCCTTGTCGATCAGGGCTGGCCTGTGCGCCACAACAATTCGTGTCAGCCGCAACTTCGTAACGATATCTACTACGCCTTGTTCCGTTTCGGGGTCGAGGTTGGCCGTTCCTTCGTCCAAAATTAAAATTGATGGCTTGCGATAAAGAGCACGCGCCAATAGAATCCTTTGCCGTTGTCCACCGGAGAGACTTGAGCCCATATCTCCAACGAGCGACTGGTACTTCATGGGCATCTGTAGGATCTCTTCATGGACTTGTGCCGCTTTAGCGGCTGCAACAACATCCTCCATTGTCATTTCAGGATCAAAAAAGGCAATATTGTCTGCCACTGAGCCGGCCAAAAGACGATCATCCTGGGCAACGAATCCAACATGTTGTCTCCAAGCTTTGTAAAAGACAGCTGATGCAGCTTGCCCATCAAGAAAGATTTCGCCCTCATCCGGTGCGTACAGACCAAGAATAAGCTTCACGAGCGTAGATTTTCCTGCTCCAGACTTCCCCACAAGCGCAACGAATTCGCCTGGCTCAATCCGCAAGTTTAAGTTCTTGAAAACAAATTTATCTCCAGCTCCGTATCGAAAGTGCACGCCTCGAATGTCAATGGCCCCGTTCGGTTTCTCGATAAACATGCTGTGCGTCGAACTTTCGGCTTCCGTTTGCACAATATCGCCAATTCGTTCCAAATGAAGCCCTAGGAGCTTTAGCTGAAATAACTGGTCAATTAGCTTGTTTGTTTTATCAACAAAAGTAACTTTAAAGGACAGAAAGGCAAACAACATGCCAACGGTAAATCCAGTATTATGTATTATTTCATCGGCTGCCAAGTATATGACTAAACTGAACTGCAAGCCAACGCAGAGCTTTCTTAAGAATTCCAATCCTATATTGTATTTTAGGACAGAAAACCCTGAATTAATTGTGTCTGCAAAAAGGTTTTTCCAGTTAGCTATTCGGTTCGATTCAGCGCCCATCAATTTTATTATAGTCGCAGCTCGAATAGTCTCCATGAGATAGGTTGACTCTTTTGCCGATGCAATAATTTGCTCTTCAAGTCGATGTCGCTGTATGGGGTAAATTGCTAGTGTAGCTAAGAGTGTCAGGAACGTACCGAGATATACAATGACTGCGAGTTGGGCCGAATACAGAAACAGTATACCGCCAGCAATAAGGCCAATTGCTCCGTCCAATACAACTGTAGGGGCGCTAGTCGAGACCAAGGTTTTAATCGGGGCGGTAGACTGAATTCGAGACAGAATATCCCCAATATTGCGTTTCTCAAACCAGCTTGAAGGCAAGTATATTAAGTGATTAACCAAGTTTCTTATGAGTTGGTACGATAATAGCTGGCCTAATGCAGCAATAGACCAACTCCGGATCAACTCGATTAGGCACTGGATAACAACAAGCGCACAAAAACCCAGCGAAATAGTTCTCAATAAATCATGATCATTCGTACCGAGAACCTGATCAATTACCAGCTGTAGCTGAAATGGCATTGCAATCATTACAACTTGCAAGGCAAGTGTCAGCGCAAGTATGTGCAGGATGGCGCTAAGTAGTCCCCTTGAGTCAGACCACAGAGAGGTTAGTTTCGGTCGCGTTTGTGCGGTTACTTTCTGAAAGGCCTTGGACTTTTCGAATTCAACCAATACACCGGTAAATTGCCCGGAAACTTCTTCAAAATTTATCTTTCTTCTACCAAGCGCTGGATCGTGGACTACTACGTGAGACGTTGAGACAGATTCTAAAACAACGAAGTGATTTAGATTCCAATGCAATACCGCTGGCAGCGCGGCAGCTTTCAGGCCAGATAAATCTGTCCGAATTGGGCGTGCAGATAAAGATAGTTCGGCCGCCTGCTCAATAATTGTTCTGAGCGTTGCACCTGACATCGATAATGAGAACTTCTGTCGGAGTCCGTTCAAGTCAACATCATGGCCCCAGTATTTCGCAATCATTGCTAAACAAGCTAGGCCACACTCGCCACCTTCTGCTGCTAGAATCACAGGCAGACGCTTAGCTCTTGATAAATTGAGTTCACGAAGCATCGGTCAATGCTCACTTGCTTCCGAGATTGGCCCCAGAATCCAATCCATCAGTGTACGCCGATCCAAAACGATTGTTGCGCTAAGCTCCATTCCGTTCTTCAGGAGACTTTGGTCAGAAAATGCTAACAAACGCGTTGGATCAAGCTCCGCGTCAACTACGTAATTGGTCCCTTTGAATGAAGCCGGGGCCCGTAATTGTCTTTCATTGAAAGGTACTCTAGACACACTTATTATTCTTGCGGAAAGCGTTCCAAACTTGTCAGATGGAAACGCGTCAAGCGAAACTTCGATTTCCTGCCCGGCTTTGAGGGCACCTATCGAGTTAGATGGGGCTAATAGTCGTGCCTGAATCTTCCCGCCTTCAGGTGCTATTACAAAAAGTGTCTCCCCAGGATCAATAACAGCGCCTTTTTGGGCTTTTGAAGCAAGAATCTGCCCCGCAATGGGAGAAGAGATCAACGATCTGGTCTCCGCATTATTCACACTTCCCCCTATACCGCCTGCATCGGTCCACGCAACCGCTTGGCCTTCATAGACCCAATCTCCTTCAGCGACATTAGCCCCTAAGACTGCCGATTTGGTTTGCACACCGACAAACACTAAGCCCTTCGACCATTCAAGCCAGCCTCGCAATTCAATTTTTCGGCCAAATTCAGCGGTCATCGCGAAGGAAGCAAAAAACGCCAACGTTACAAGAAGTAGTAGACTGCTCACCCAAATTGATATCGGCAAAACGAGAATTAATCGACCCTCAATCCGCGCATTTGCCTTTTCTAGCACTTCACGCCGGAATAGAGAGTTGGGTTCCATTGAACTAAACCTTCGCAACCTGAACTGTCGAGCGGGAATAGTCCGCCTCGTCAAAAGCCAATTGGGTTCTTAGGGTAGAGGAGTAACTGGCGGCGGCTGACAAACTCCCGGACCTATGGCCAGCGAATAAGGTTTGTCGAAACAATTTCGAAGTCCAATTAACGCACGCGCATTAATTAGATTCCTCTGACCGGCCTTTCTGCGAAGGGTTTCAATCGAATGATCCAGCAGTAAAGGTTCTTTGTTTAGAAATGCCCACGAACCTAGAGCATAGGTGTTCCAGTCGAAATTGTCCGGCTCTGAAGTTGTTTCTGGTGGCCTTAGGGTCGCTAGAAAAAGCGCGGAAGCTACTTCATAGCGTCCGAGGTGCGCCTTATGTTGGCCTAGATGCCAAATCAAGACATCCACTTCACGTCTGGATAGACCAGAATGTTCAACCAGATAACGTTCGGTCACGTGAGCTGCTTCGGCGTGACAGCCTTTCATGGCAAGTTCTCTTGCTGAAGCAGGGTGGCCGCCGGTTTGGTCAAATGCCCGAAAGTCCAATAAAAGTGCTTCGGCTTGTTGGGTCGGTGAGGTATAACAAGGATCGACTTTGTCCGCGGGAGCATTCTGAATAGGTCGCGGTAAGTTAGTTGATTGGCACGAAGACAACAGGACAATAGTTGATAAAAAAAGGACCGAGGTCAGCAATGATCCGCCAAAAATCTTCATTGTTCCCTTCGCCCCTTTTTTGTAGCCATGCTACTTGAAACAATAAAATCACGCCATGCATGTTTTGCAACTAAAAATGTATGCCTTTTCCTAAACAATGTCTGGAAGCCTTTTGTCTAAATTGACGCCAACATGATTTCGCGTCGAAACCTGAAAATGATCCTTCCAATCTACCCGCCAGTCATGAAATGCTATGGTTTGCGCGCGGGACTGGCTGAACCAGTCGAAACGGCCAGCAATTAGGAATTGGCAAAAATAATCTAATAGCGGAATTTCGGGGCATTGTTCTTCCAGCCAAAGAAACTGGCCAGACTCGTTAATCTCTAGAAAAACAAAGCTACCGTCTTGTTTTTGAATGAAATCAAAAGACCCATATGCGAGACCAGACACCCGGATGAAATGCTTGATTTTTTCTATAAGGTCGTTCGGTACATTTTCGATAGAGATATTCAGTGTCCGATAGCTAACTGCTCTCCAATCCAGTTTAGCTTCGTCCTCGTCCTGCGAATCTATTCTAAATGAGAATATCGCGTCCCCAAAAAAGACAATTCGATACTCACATAGTTTTGGTATCTCTTGTTGATAAATCATCGGGCAAGCTGAAACTGCTTCTGCTTCAAATTCGCTTATACTCGAAATTCTGGTGGTAAGAGTGCGGTAATCACGGCCATTTCCATTCCATACTTGGTATCGAAGAGGTTTCACTATCGAAGAGTCATTCCCATGAAGGAACTTCGAGATGTCCGCAGGGTTATTGGAGAACAAGGTCTTGGGAATGCTCAGGCCACACTTAATGGCCAATTGTGTTTGCCAAATTTTGTTATCCATTTTTCGTTTCGCGTACTGCGCGTTGACACAAAACGCATTAGTTTCAACCAGATCGATATATCCGCGGGAAAAAATATCGGCCCCAACATTTATTGCAGGGTAGTCAGCTTTTGAGATAGCTTTTGGGGGCAGGAATGGCGCAGTTCGGTGGTTCCATAAAACCCTTACGTCGCCCGGAAATGGAAGCGTTGACTTCGGTTCTTCAGTAATTTCGGCGTTAAACTCTTGTGCGCCGGAATTATCGAACTCCAACGAGGTTTTAATTGCGCGTGTATAATCACTCCAACAAACAACGTTTGCGTTGACACCCATCTTCGATAAGCCCCAAGACACACTCAGACTATGTGCGTCGGACGGCAAAGTGATTATTAATATTGACAAAAATTTCCCCAGATGTGCAAATTATACTGCCCTGACTAAACGTCAGGGCAGTATTCTTGATGATTAATCGCAGTCTGCTTCGTTAGTGCAGGTGCCAGCGTGTGTATCAGTTCCCGCTTGATCAGTGTCGGAAAGTGGCCCACCACCCGCTACATTGTCAATTTCATCTTGGCTGAGGGGGCGCCTTACCTCAGAATGTTCAGAACTCAACTGGCGACCAAGAATGCGGATATCTGCCTTATTTGAATGGTTAGAAAACATGACTCTGTTCCTTTCTAAGATGCCTTAACGGCACATGCATAATGAAAGGTATCTGAAGTCGCGCCACTAATTTTAAGTGGTATTCCACCAATTTAAGGTTGCATAATTTTAACTAGGTTGTTTTGACAACAATTGTCTATTTAAGGACCGTTTTGATCCTGTCCTACTTCTGGCCTATCTTGAGCTTCCAATCGTAGCTGAGGTTGGACAGAGTTTCAGTTTCCATGGTCTGCAGCCTACTATCTCACAAACAATTACGTTGATTCTAAATCTGTTTTACTTAGCCCTCTTGGGTGCTCTCCCCTACCGCCCCAACCCATACCCAAGGCTGAGGTCTTGCACGACCTGCACAGCGCCACCGCGCCCAAGGCTGCTAAGGCTGACATTGTCACCGATATTGATCGCGCTCTCGATGGGTGTCGGGACCATGACGACATGATTGCCCATCCCAGAGGCCCGTTCGAGGAGTGCGACCCGGCCAGCGTGTAGCTCTTCAAAGGATCCAACGCGCCAGCCATCATAGACGGTGTGACCGGGGGCGGTGAGGGTGCCTCGCCCTTGCTCAGCGAGGGTTTCGCTGAAGGCATTAATCTCTGCGCCTTGAAGCGCGTCTTTGGCCCCTTCGTGGAAGGAGAAGACCCCGTCCTGATCGCAAGCCCCAAGCCCTGCCCGAACATGGTCTTGAGCCCGTGATGCAAGGGCCTGATCGATGCGGGCATCACCGGTAAAGAAGCGCTCCTCGCCATGACCGATCCGGTCCAGCTCCCGATCAAGGGCGGTAAAGGCCGTCGCCCCGAGTTGATCTTCGAGCGAGTGATAGGAGAGGCGCGAGAGATGGCCAGTCTCATCCACATGAGCCCATGATCCCTTTTGAAGATGATCGACCAGAGGCGACCTGGTGTTGACCATGGTTTTGGTCTTGTTGCCGGTATCAAGGATCAGGACGCTGTTGCCAGTGGATCGCTTCTCAAGGCCGACAACCTCACCAACCACTTCCTCACCCCGCTCATGGAGCTTGGTCGTGCTGCGCGTCTTGGTGATATCGACGCGTGACCTCTCGGCTAGCGTCTCTGTCCAGCCATCCTTGAACGCCATCACATTGCGGCGCACTTCTGTGGCAAGACCGCGTGCTTCCAGCTCGCGCGCACGAGCGCGTAGTGCATTGCCCCATATGGCTTGATCGTGATCACGCCCGCCTAGGTCTTGGAGCCGAACCTCTCCCCGATCATCAAGCTCTGCCGCAAGGGCCTTATCTAGCCGACTGAACCCCTTGGCATGGATATCGCGATCAAGGGCCATACGCTCATCGAAGATCGAGCGCTCGCCAAGTTCTGCCGTCGCCCGCTCGCGTGCCTGATGGCGTAGACCGTGAGAGAGATAATCGCGCGGGATACGTAACTCATGGCCTTCACGTGTTCTTCCCCGCAAGATGACATGGGCATGGGGATTGTCCGTGTTCCAATGATTGATTGCGACCCACTCTGTCCCAACACCAAGGTCGCTTTCCATCTGGCCCATCACATCGCGAACATAGCCCTGAAGATCTTCCATGCGTGAAGCACTCTCTGGCGCAATCATAATTCGAAAGTGGCGCGGGTCTTCCTGGGTCCAGTCATCTAGCTCGCGTGAAAGGCCTTCAACCTTGTCCCGATAAGCATCATAGAACTGTCCCTGCTCGTCCTCACGCGCTGCCCCGTCCCGACCAAGATAAGCTGCGTGGGCGGCAAGCTTCGCGCTGCCTGCCCGATGAGCCGAGAAGGACACCTTGATCACAACACGCTGACGTCTGTCCGAGCTAAGCCCACCTCGAGCACCACCAACGCCACCACCCCGGAACGAAACACCTGCCCCAAGGCGTGCCCCACCAATCGCCTTGTTCAAGCGGGCACCCAAGGCCCCAGACCGTGCATCCCCGCGACGCCCAACAGCAAGGCGGATGTTCAACTCCTCAGATCCGCGCTCTGCCATGCTTGGGCTCCTGAATGATCATGCTTTGTCACGCCATGTGACACACAAGGAAGTTGTGACTTGTCGCCAACAACTTCCATAAAACATAGCACATACAGGCCCTTAAGCAAGTGAAAACTTGCTCTTTATCTTGCTGTATTCAAATATTCGTGCTTATATTGGTCGTAACTTCAAATGGATACAAGCTATGACAAAGCACTATACTACAATACAATCTATGTGTAGAAGTTTCTTGCTGCAATTTCTACATGGTGACAACTCTGTCTGGGGCCAAAGCCTTGTCTGGTTGCTCAAATCGAGCGCCATTATGCTGGTCTGGCTGGAGTTCCTCACACTTTTTGCAGCTTGGCCCGGAACAGTTCCGCATGAGGAATTGGGGCCGGTGTGGCTCAACCTTCTGGGCATAGAGTTTCGGGCACCTTGGGCGGGCATAGCCTATGTCTTTACACCCGACGGGCGGACCGGCGGTTGGCTCTGGTTGATGCGCATATGTGGCGTGATCCTGACACTGCCGGGCATAGGGCTAGCCCTTCTCTACGCGGGGCTTCCGCCTAAGCGGCCTGCCAAAGGTGACCGCTTTGCCTATGGCGGACATTTGCTCGATGAGGTTGGGTCATCGGGGGTCATTGTGGGCCATGCGAAGGGCTTGCCTTGGCAGAAGACGCCAGACCTTGTCAGGCTTGGTCCGTCTACGGACATTCTGGTCCTTGGCTCGGGGCCTGAGGCCACTGGAGCGTTCCAAGCAGCGCTTAAAAGCTTTGATGGCGCTATCCTCCGCTTTGGTAAGGAAAGGCTCTTGGGGGGCCTGATTGATGACCGTGAAGTTTTACGAGTGGCTGAAGGCGCTATCGCCAATTTCCCGCTTGATCCGTTGCGGCAGGTCCGTACCGGTGTTCTGGCGTGGGGGGATGTCTGGGCTATGCTTTCGCCTTGTGGCTTCACAGAGCGTCAGCGGCTTTTAGCAACCGCCCTTCTAGTCCATGGGCTTGAGACAGCTCCACCCTATGAGCGGACCTTTGTCGGGGTCATGGCAAAGCTTCCTAGCCCCGATCAGCTCTACGAGCGTCTCCATGGTTGGCTTGCCGGGACAGAGATCTTGAAGCCTGCCGCCTATGATCAAGTGACAGCCTTGCTCGCCTTCTGGGCACAGTCTCAAGAGCAAGTCGCTGAGGATCTGGCGCTCATCCCCGAGCGCTTGTGGGCCACTCAGAAGGGGTGGAGCTTTAATCTGGGCTGGGCAACTCTGCCTACACTGGCCAACATCTGTGAGTATGGCCCTCGCGTTCTCTCCATCGAGATTAGGTCTCGGAACAAGCGGGATGACCTAGACCCTGTCAGTCTGCCCATGATGCATGCGATCACGCAACTTCGTATCTTATTCCGTGATGCCCTGACGGCTGGCAATCGCCCTATGTTGATCGCGCTAGAGCCTGACATGCCTGATGATCTGGCTTGGATGATCAAGGCGGTCCACGCCGATCTCAAGCGCAGCGGGGTCTCTTTCCTCGTGCACGCGAGAGCACCCAGGGACATACGTGCTGCCTTCAAGCTTGGGGTCCAAGAGCCCATGTGCTCGGTCTTCGACACCGTCATCATGACAGAGCCCGACTATATGACCTTTATCGAGGTGGTGGATAATCGCGCGATCTCAAGCGAAGGGGTGAGGCATGTTCGTCTTGGTGAGATCCTGATCGCCGAAGCTGGTCGTCAGCCGGTTCGGTTGCACCCGGCTGAGCCCGATATGCTTGCGATGGCTTCCTATACCCCGACCGAGCCAGTCCAAAGGCCAGAGCCTTGGAGTGAGCCTGCGGTCACCTATCCGCTGGGCGCAAGTCTGCCCAAGCAGGTGGTGGTGAAGATACCCAAGCAGAAGGTGACAAAGCGACAGGAGATTGTCCCTGTCACTACGAGCCAGGGCACGCCACCCAAAGCGTCAAAGTCCGAGCCGCTGGTGACCAAGGATGATCTGACCTCGGGGACTGCCCGCCTGAAGCGGGCGCTGGCGAAGCGGGTCGGTGGCACGTCACCCTCCCAAGCACGGCTGATCTGAGGGCACACCCATGACCACGCGCAAGCAACTCACCCTACATCTCGATGACATCACTGCCCGCGCACTTGATCACGAGGCCAAGCTGCGCGGCCTCACGCTCTCACGCGCCGCCAATGATGCCCTCAAGCGCGTCCTCATCCATGATCGCGCTGACGCCATCGCCGATACGATCAAGGCGCGGCTTGATCGGTTGGATCAGCGCGATCTGGCGCGGGGGCGCGAGCTGATCCTAATCAAAGAGGCACTTTTGCAGTTTGTTAGGCTATGGCTGACCTATGCAGGTCCACTGGAACGCGAGGAGGAGGACAGCGATATTGATGGGCGCTTTGAAGCCTATCTTGATGTATTGGCGGACAGTGTCACGGAGTGATTACATGCAACTCCCTGCTAACTTACGTAATTCGCGATAGAAATGTTAATTCGGTCCTAGGTTGCCTTACTTGGCCACTTAAAGCCAGAAATGAATTCTCGCATCCTTTTTAGCATTGAATTCGAATTGGAAAAGAACAACACAAAATATGGAAAGATAACGGCGATCAAAAATATAACGGCAAAGGATAGATATAAAAATACCATGCCTAGAGTAACCATATCTGTCTCGCCCACAATGGAGAAGAGATACTTTGCGATGTAACTCGGAAAATAAACCATGGCTATCGCGCAGATCGCAAACGAAAATGCTAAAAAAAGATAAAAATAGAACTGAAAACTCGGCTTGAAGCCCCTAAGCAATCTTTTCGCGTCAGCAAATGCACTTAATTGAGATATACTCCATACTCCATATGAGGCACTCGCAATCAGGCACAACAAAAGGATAGATAGCAAACTACCAAGCCAAGTGCCGCCAAAAGACTGTTCTAGAATATTCAAAATAGCCGACGTCATGCTATCCGCTTTTGGCTGCGACGAACCATTCTTTATCATATTAAACAATGCAATTAGGAGCGCCGGGAGTGCAACCACAAGAATATTGGTCTGCGTCCTCTTCCACTTTAGCGCTTCTATTTCTGCCTTCAATGAATTTTCAATGGAATCATATTGGTAGCCGTCATATATAGTCTCGGCTTCGGCAGCGAAGCCGCCATTTTTTATAATCTTCCCAAATGATTTGATATAAGCGATCATACCTAACGCGTTGTATAATAGCATAGGGTCACGTGAACGTCGCAATTCCACTACTTTCCGATGAATGCTGTAGTGGCACTCCCTTGCCCAGCTATCAAACTCGTCTATCCCCCGAAGGTTTATTATATTGTCTGAGCGGTCTGGATGATGGCGGTGCCTATGAGAGATATCTTTGATAAAAAAGTATAATTGATTCATATAATACTGGAGTTCTTTACCTTCGATTTTAATTGGTGCTTTTTGTGATTCATCTAGTGGCTTGGTCAGAACATTTGCCGAGATTTGGTTCGGATTAAGTGTTACTACGCCATCGCGCCCGATGACACATTTTGCGGATACCGCACACATCTTCTGTAGCTCAAGCGCGAGTGGTCCAACTTCATCTCGGAACAAAGACCTTTCGACTTGCTTCACAGTGGCTTCATTATGTAAACTCGCCAAAAGGTTTCGAACAACCATGTGAGGCGTCTTCTCTATATCAATGTGCTCCTGGCCGTGTATTTGGCCAAACCATTGCTCTCGCAAGAAGGCAAACACGTGGCCCTCGAGAGACGCAACCCTGTCTGCATCAATAGCTTTAGATTCCGCTAGAAATACAAAGTACCAATCTGGTTGCTTTCCGGTAACAAGTTGAAAATACCAACGTGCTACAGGCGAATCCTTTAGGGTGCGCTGTTGCAAGCAAAGCAAATACCGCCCTTCATCATCTTCTTCATTGAGATTAAGGCACTTTCTAGGATAATTTGTGTTACCAATATTTTTGAAGGACAGTCGCCCCGCGACGTTTGGAATCCAACCCTTAAACTCGATCACAATAAATAGCTTTCAGCATCTTGTCGTTAACACGATTCCAAAGTTGACTCCGACAATCGCGACTGAGGCTCCAAAATCACCTTTCCGTCTTGGACTGTACCTACCATCCCGCAATCAATATCCGGCGATGCCAAAAGTATTGACGCGGTCCCAACCCGACCGGCCGCTGCCCTCTGGGGAGACTTTGTAAGTTTATAACTTTTAAGAATGCCGTTGCGGCTGCCCATATGCACGTCGTAGGCTGCCCTTAGAGAAAGAGACATTGCCCAGACAAAGCCAATGATTGGCACAAGAAAGTATGCTAAAGAATCCATTATACACAACATTTAGAGGGTGATTTGTCGGTACCTGCAAGGTATTGACATTGAGTAAATTTGAAGGAGCAAACTAACCTCGGAGCGCCGCATTGCAAGCATTTTTTGCAAAGCGACATCATTTTAGGGTTAGCGCATTGCGATGTTGGTATTGGAGTGCGTACTCTGAAGAAGTGCCAAGCGAGCTTGCCTATTACATTCGTGTTGTCCAATTCCCTCGATATCGTCTAAGGTTGGGACATGGAACTTGAGCAGCGGATTGAAGAATTTATTGCCCATTGGCGCGAGACTGGCGGGTCAGAGCTTGCAAACACGCAGAGCTTTATCAATGGCTTGTGCGGCCTCTTAGGCGTGCAACCGCCTAACGGTAGCAAAATCGACGACCAAGCCAATGATTACGTATTTGAGCGGCGGGTGTTTCAAGATAACGGTGATGGCACTAAGAGCTTCGGCCGGATCGACGCTTACAAGCGTGATTGCTTTATCCTAGAGGCCAAGCAAGGCAGTGAAGGCGATCAAGCGGCCTTCAAAAATGGTGAAGACGACTTAGACCTATTTGGGCAAACCGCGTCGGCGCGTGTTAAGCGTGGCACGGCCAAGCGTGGCACGCCAAGTTGGGCCAAGGCGATGATCCAGGCCAAAGGTCAGGCCGAGCGCTATGCCAAGGCGCTACCCCTTGAGCATGGCTGGCCACCAATCTTGCTGGTGACAGACATCGGCTACTGCATAGAGGTGTTTGCGGACTTTTCAGGGACAGGCAAGGCGTATGCCCAATTTCCTGATCGCGCGCGCTATCGGGTTATGTTGGAAGACTTGCGTGACCCAGACGTGCGCAGGCGGCTAAAGGCGATTTGGGAGGATCCAAGGAGTTTGGACCCTGCCACAAATGCAGCGAAGGTAACGCGCAAAATCGCCGATCTCCTCGCAACTGTTGCCAAGCGGATTGAAACGCGAAAACACTCCGCCGAGCAAACGAGCGGGTTTTTGATGCGGATATTGTTCACGTTCTTTGCTGAAGACTGCAGTCTTATTCCCAAAGACAGTTTCACCAAACTTCTGCTTGAGCAACGCGCCAAACCAGACATCTTGAAGCACCAGTTGGAGGCCTTGTGGGCCACGATGGATACAGGCGGGTTCTCGCCTGCTCTTGGCGTTCAACTGAAAAAATTCAACGGCTATCTGTTCAAGACACGAACGGCAATCTTGCTTGAAGACGACGAAATCAAGGTCCTGATTGATGCGGGCGGCTATGATTGGACAGAAGTTGAACCGGCAATCTTTGGCACCTTGCTAGAGCGGGCGCTCAACCCAAAAGAACGCGCGAAGCTGGGTGCGCATTATACACCGCGCGCCTACGTCGAACGCTTGATTGGCCCCACGATTATGGAGCCTTTGCGAGCAGATTGGGACGGCGTGCGGGTAGCCGCGGCTTCTTTGATCGAAGAAGGCAAGGCTGACGAAGCGCGCGCACATGTAGAGGCGTTTCACGCAAAGTTTGCCCAAACTAGAGTGCTTGATCCTGCCTGCGGTACCGGCAATTTCCTCTATGTCGCAATGGCGCGGATGAAGGAATTGGAAGGCGAAGTCGTTGATCTATTAATTGAGCTGGGCGACGACCAATATGTGGCTGAACTGACAGGCCACACGATCATGCCTGAGAACTTCCTTGGTATTGAGATCAACCCGCGCGCCGCCGAGATCGCACAACTGGTGCTGTGGATTGGCTATTTGCAATGGCACTTCCGCGTGTTTGGCGCGGGGCGCATCCCAGAAGAGCCAATCTTGAGCGAAGTCCGTACTATTGAAAACCGCGACGCCCTGATTGCCTATGATAGCAGGGTGTTAGAGCGAGACGAGAATGGTAAGCCTATCACACGCTGGGATGGCGAGACTGAAAAGATCCATCCCATCACCGCCAAGATGGTGCCCGATGACGATGCACAAGTAGAGGTCTATAGATATGTGAAGCCGAGCGCTGCTAAGTGGCCTAAGGCGGATTTCATCGTGGGCAATCCGCCGTTCATCGGCGGGAAAGATGTGCGCAGACGTTTGGGTGACGGCTATTTCGACGCATTGTTTGCAACAACCGATGTACCCGAAAGCGCTGATTTTGTGATGCATTGGTGGGATAAGGCCGCTGTTGCGGTTCGTAAATCCGGCACACGCCGTTTTGGCTTCGTTACCACAAATTCGATCACCCAAGTTTTCAGTCGGCGCGTCATTGCCAAACACATGACTTGCAAAGATCGGCTAAGTGTTTTGTTTGCAATCGCGGATCATCCTTGGGTGGACGAAAGAGATGGCGCGGCAGTCCGCATCGCCATGACAGTGGCGGGCAAGGGTAAAGCTGAAGGCCAATTGCTAAGCGTAAGCGACGAAAGCGGTGCGCCAGAGACCATAGAGTTCAAGTCTGAATCTGATGCTATCAGTTGTGACTTGCGCGTGGGTGTGGATTTAACATCCACCATTGCCTTGAAGGCTAATGAGGACTTATGCTCTCCGGGTGTGAAGCTACATGGGGATGGCTTTATTGTTTCCGGAGAGGCCGCAAAAAACCTCTTGCCTGATGCGCCAGACGCCGCTGCTATCAGGACTGGTGACCAGACAGAGGCAGTGATCTTTGAATATCGCAATGGTCGCGACCTTGCTGCAAGATCACGTGGCGTGAAGGTGATTGATCTTTATGGCTTAAATGAACGCCAAGTGCGCGACCGATATCCAGCTATATATCAGCATTTATCCAACGCTGTTCGACCGCAAAGAGAAGGCCAAGCGGCTAAAAGTCCGACGGCGGATGCAAAGCAATACGCCGAGAAGTGGTGGCTATTTGGAAAGCCGCGTCCAGAACTTCGTAAGGCACTTCACGGTATTCGGCGCTATATTGCAACCATCGAGACAGCAAAGCATCGCGTGTTTCAATTTCTCCCTAAATCAGTTTTACCAGACAACATGTTGGTCTGCATTGCGCTTTCCGATGCATTTCACCTTGGAGTGTTATCTAGTCGAATGGGAGTCGTGTGGGCATTAGAAAAAGGGGGCACGTTAGAGGACCGACCGCGCTACAATAAAACCCAATGCTTTGATCCTTTCCCATTCCCCGCAGACGTCCCCGAAGCGCTAAAGCACCAAATCCGTGCCGAGGGAGAATCGTTGGATGCTTTGCGCAAACGAGTATTGGAAGATCATGACGACCTGACGCTCACCAAACTTTATAACGTCCTTGAGGCCTTGCGCGAAGGGCGGACATTGAGTGATCAAGAGCGAGATATTCATGATCGTGGCCTTGTGTCTTTGATCCTCCAGCATCATCAGGCGATTGATGCGCTGGTGGGGCAAGCCTATGGTTGGCCTGCCGATCTTTCAGACGAAGAGATCCTCACCCGCTTTGTCGCTCTTAATAAAGAGCGGGCAGCGGCAGAGGCGAATGGGTTGGTTCACTGGTTGCGCCCTGAATATCAAGCCCCCAATTATGTGCCGCCCGCTCAAGGCCTTGATCTCGGCGATGCGCCTGCAACCTTACCCGACAATATCATCTCTTGGCCTGGCACTTTGCCGGAACAAGTTAGTGCTGTGCAGTTAGTCCTCTCAAACGCCGCCATCCCGCTTGCAGCCCAAGACGTCGCGCGTGCCTTCAAAAACAAACGCGCTTCGACAGTCAAACCCGTACTCGATGCTTTGGCGGGTATCGGCATGGCTCGCCGCCTTAATGATGGACGGTACGCTGCTTGAGCTTCCCTAAGCTGTGCTACTAGGCATCAAATCCTGTCGTTGAACTTTCAGACCATGCCGCTTGCCTGTTATTCTGTCGCGATCCCGCTAATTTTCTACAGTAAGAAAAGAAACCAGTGATCTGTAAGCCTTGGTAGCAAATTGGTAGCAAACGAAAAATAGGTATCTTTCTCGACCTATCTCGAAGTTTGATCCGCGGTGTAAATTGTTGATTTTTTTGGAAAAACTGGTGCCGCAAACAGGATTCGAACCTGCGACCCCATCATTACGAATGATGTGCTCTACCGACTGAGCTATTGCGGCGCGTTTTCGATGTGGGCGAGCCCACGTCTTGCTTTGCCCGGTGGGGCGAAAGCTGGGGCCTGATACAACGACGCAGGGGTTTGAGCAACTGTTCGTGAACACGCTCTTGCATGCAGGGCTTGCTCTCCCAATCTAAGGGCTATGGCTTGGAAATGAACCTGGCCGCCAAGGAGAGACGACGGATGTTTGACGCAAATAAGATTTTTGCTGCGCTGCAAAGCGAATTGCCCAAGGCAATCTCTGCCATCAAGACGGAGGGTCAGGCTGGTGTTGATCGGGTGAAGTCAGACCCAGATGCCAAGAATATTGCGATGGGGGCAGGTGCCGCCGGCGTATTGGGCGGCCTTCTTTTGTCTGGCGTCGCAGGGAAGTTTGGACGCCAAGCGGCCACACTCGGCGGTCTCGCAGCTTTGGGCACCTTGGCCTATAATGCCTATCAGAAGCATCAGGGGCAGGCGGGTTCGGAAACAGCACCGAGCGGTGTGTTTTTACCGAGTTCGGCACAAGATCAAGAAGCCGTTGGTAAAGCGACCATTCGCGCCATGATTTCTGCCATGAAGGCCGATGGCCAGATTGAAGCGACGGAAAAGGCGAAATTGTTTGACCATCTGGCCAAGATCGACTTGTCGGATACCGAAAAGGCCTTCTTGTTCGATGAATTGGCCAAGCCACTGGACATCCAACAAGTGGTTGCTGGGGCAACCTCGCCCGAATTGGCGTTGGAGATTTATGCGGCCTCTCTGGTAGCCATTAATACCAATGGTCCTGCCGAAAAGGCTTATTTGGCTGATTTGGCGGCACGCTTGCAGTTGGATTCGACACTGGTGGCAAAACTGCATGATGAGGCTTTGTTGCCAGCTTAAGCGCGCATCAATTGGCTAAAAATGGGTCGGCCCAGCACGCGCTGTGGCCGACCTTTTTTATGCGGCTTCTGACGTAGAGCTGTGGCTGGTGAAGGCGTGAATGGCCGCTGCCGATCGCGCCGCGCGAAGGCCGTCGCGCATGTCTTGACGACGCAATAGACGCGAAATCCGCGCCAGCGCTTTCAGGTGATCCGCCCCCGCTTCTTCAGGGGAGAGCAGGAGGACGACAATGTCGGCCGGCCGGCCGTCGGGCGCTTCAAAGTCAATCGGCGGGTCCAGCAAAGCCAAAACGGCGGCAGGGCACTTCAAGCCCTTCAGTCGGGCATGAGGAATGGCAACGCCTTCGCCAACACCAGTGCTGCCCAAACGCTCCCGCTCCAGCGTTGATTCAAGCGTCGCCGACAGGTCTACCCCATAGGCAGTCACGGCAGCTTCGGCCATGGCTAAAAGGACTTCATTTTTCGTTTGCGCTTTAATCCGGAAAACGATGGCGTCAGCGCGGATAAGGTCTGCTAGATCAGGCATATTGTCTTTTCTCGAGTCGGCCTGTGCCCCCGCACGGGCCGACTGGTTTGAAAAATACTGCGTCGCAATCAGCCCGATACACTAGGGGCCGGATCAATCCAACCAATATTCCCATCTGCGCGCCTATAAACAATGTTTAGTTCGCCAGATCTGGGGTTTCGGAACATCAGAAACGGTGCCTCGCCCAGCTCTAACTGCATTACCGCAGTGGCCACAGGCATCGTGCGAATCACCGTTTTCGTTTCTGCAATCACAGCAGGGCCGGCAGGCACGCTCGCATCTTGCCCGTCATCAGCCTCATCCACATCATCGGCTTCAATGACATTATACGTGGCTTCTTCGCGCGGCAGAGGCGCATGGTGTTTGGCATGATGGTCTTTTAAGCGGCGCTTATAGCGGCGGACGCGCTTTTCAATCTTCTCTAAGGCGGCGGCAAAAGCCGCATGGGGCTCTGACGCTTCGCCGTTGGCTTCTAAGGTAATCCCTGAATCCAAGTGGACGATGGTTTCAACATGGTAGAGGTGGCGCTGCTTGTCTAAGGTTACGATGGCTTCGCCGTCGCGCGACACATATCGCCCGACGCCAATCTCAAGATCTTCTTGGATTTTGCCCCGTAAAGCTTCCCCGACATCGATGTTGCGGCCGGTGACTCTGACTGTGAGATTGCCCATCTTGGGTGCCTCCATGTACCTGCGTGCGGTGTGTATCCACCGTCACATCACTGTTGCATTGGAACAGCGCTTTGGGAAGATAATTTTGCGTTGAAGTGCGGCCATATCAAGGCAAGTTAGCCGGTCACCTCGACATAAATAATATATTTATCAGAAGATTAAATACTTAGATCAACTAAACCGTCAGTCGAACTTGCCCTCCGATCAGCCAACCCGGCTCATGGTCCTACGGCGCTGTACCGATGAGGGTATCCGCAAGGCTTCGCGGTATTTCGCCACGGTCCGCCGCGCAATATCGACACCCGTTTCACGCAAAATTTCGACGATGCGATCATCCGACAAAGGCGCTTCTTGCACCTCGCTATCGATCAGGCTCTTGATCCGATGACGGACGGCCTCAGCAGAGTGGGATTCTCCACCATCGGAAGCGTGAATAGCGGTGGTGAAGAAGTATTTTAGTTCAAACACGCCACGAGGCGTCGCGATAAACTTATTGCTGGTGACACGCGAGACGGTGGACTCGTGCATCTCAATCGCGCGGGCAACATCTTTTAGGATCAGCGGGCGCAAATGAGCGACGCCATAAGTCAAGAAGCCGTCCTGCTGGCGGACGATTTCTTTCGCCACCTTCAAAATTGTGCGGGCGCGCTGATCGAGGCTTTTGACCAGCCAAGTCGCATTGGCTTGGGCTTCGGCCAGATAGGACCGCTCGTCCTGAGATCGTGCTTGGCGCGACACGCTCTCCGCATAGGCATTATTGACCAGCACGCGCGGCAGCGTGTCGGAATTCAGTTCAATCAGCCACGTGCCCATTGGCCCTTCGCGGACAAAAACATCGGGAATGATGGCGCTCGACTCTGCGCTGCCAAACGTGGCGCCAGGCTTAGGCGTTAGGGCCCGGATCTCGGCAATCATATCGGCCAGATCAGCGCCATCGACGCCGCAAATATCGTATAGGCTCTTCAAGTCATGTCGCGCCAAGAGGGGGAGGTTGGCCAAAAGGGCTTCCATCGCGGGATCATACCGGTCACGTTCTTTGAGTTGTGCGGCGAGGCATTCTTCCACACTGCGCGCGCACACACCGGTCGGATCAAAGGTCTGTAAGGTTTGAACCACGAGCTCTAGCGCATCATGACCAATCCCTAAACGCTCAGCCACTTCGCTCATGTCGGCGCGCAAATATCCGGCGTCATCGACGTGATCAATTAGATAGCTTGCAACCATGCGATCAACAGGGGACGAGAAAGCCAGCGCGGCTTGGCTCTCTAAATGATCGCGCAAGGACACGCTTTGCGTCAGACGGCTTTCGAAGTCTTCTAAATCTTCAAAGCCACCCCGGCCGTCGCCCGCTTTGCTCCAGTCCAAGCTTGAGCCAATGGCTTCGCTGGCCGGCACGTCGGCATCGCTGTGGACATCTTCATAACTGGCATCAAGGGCGGCCTCAGCATGGGGATCGGGTCCCTCGCCATGGGCACATAATTCTTGTGGACCGTCAGAAGTGGCTATGGCTTCGCGGGGATCGACGTCGGGCGTATCTTGAATGCCGTAGTCTTCCGCGTCATCCACGCGCTCAAGAACCGGATTGCGCTCTAACTCTTGCTCGACATAGACAGCCAATTCTATCGTGGACATTTGCAACAGCTTGATCGCTTGCTGCAATTGGGGCGTCATAACAAGGCCTTGGCCCTGTCGAAGCTCCATGCGCGGTGCGATAGCCATTCTACTCGTCCCTACTAGGCCTTAAAGTCCGCTCCAAGATAAACACGGCGGACGTCGGGCTGGTGTAACACTTCGTCTGGCGAACCCTCAAACAGGACTTCACCGTCGAATATGATAGTCGCACGATCAATAATATTCAGTGTATCTCTGACATTATGATCAGTGATCAGCACACCAATGCCGCGTTGCTTCAAAAATCCGATCAAATCGCGGATATCTGCGATGGCGAGCGGGTCAATCCCAGCAAAAGGCTCGTCCAAAAGGATAAAAGAGGGGTCGGTTGCGAGGGCGCGCGCGATTTCAAGACGACGCCTCTCCCCGCCGGAGAGCGAAGTCGCCCTTTGTTTGCGGAGCCGATCGATTCGCAGCTCAGTTAAAAGCTCTGTCGCGCGCGATTCGCGGGTGGCCGCATCGGGTTCGATTGTTTCCAACACCGCCAGAACATTGTCTTCCACGCTCATCCCGCGAAAGATTGAGGGTTCTTGTGGCAGATAGCCCAGGCCCAGACGCGCGCGGACATACATGGGCAATAGCGTCACATCTTGGCCGTCGATCGAAATATCGCCAAAGTCGGGCTGAATCAGGCCCATGACCATATAGAAACACGTTGTTTTGCCAGCACCATTGGGTCCCAACAGGCCCAATACTTCGCCGCGTTTCAGGCTGAGGGAGACGCCATTGACGACTTGACGGCCCTTATAGGCCTTGCCAAGGTCACTTGCGATCAAGCCCATGTCATGAGGCGATCCGGCGCTGGCAGCAGTATGAAGTGGGCGCATCGTCCAAAATCCCTTTAACGTCTGGCACGATCGGGTTGCGAGCTCATTTTGGGGCTGGGCCACCCTTAGTCGCTTGGCCATTGTTCGGGAAAATCACTGCCCGCACGCGACCGTCCATCCCACGCATCGTCGAGGCTCGCGTTTTGGTGTTCAATGTCAACATCGAGCCTTTCAGAACACTTTGGCCCTGAACAGCGACAACATTGCCAAAAAACTGTACCGTGTTGGCTGGGGCATCGAAAATGGCCCGGTCACCGCGGATTTTTTCGGTCGAGGTGACATAGAAAGTCTCCCCCTCTGTGTAGACTTTGTCGATATCGCCGTTGGAACGATTGGTTCCGCGCAAGTAGGTCACGCGGATACGTGGCGCGCGCAAAACCGCACCATCTTGCGCCACGGATGCGTTGCCCACCAAAGTGCTGACACCCGCCGCTGGATCATACACCAAATCATTGGCCGACACTTCTATCGGGCCGTTGCTGCTATTTGACTGCGCCAAGGCTGCACCACCTACGAGGCCAAAACCGAGTAGGATTGCAAAACTGGGTACAGCAAGGTTCTTAAACTGGGTCATATCAAGTCCATTGATAGAGATTCGACACTTCTAGCCACCAGACGCGCGAACCCAATGTCAAAATTGTCAGTTGAGCTGGGCGATCACATTACCTGTGAGGCGAAGTCTCTGGCTTTGCGTATTGTACTCATAGCGGTCAGCGGCCCCCGTGCCTAGCTGTGATCGAATGCGGATTGCGCCCATGCCGGTCAAGGTTCGGGTTTCCTTGTCGAAATAGGCACGATCTGATGTGGCTTCGCCGTCCTTAAAGGTCACCCGCGCATTGCCCAACAGGGCAACGGCCCCCTTGGCTTCATCCCATTGGAGGGACTGGGCGGTGGCGGCCTCGCCGCTGGGCAAGACGATTTGGGTGCCGCCTTCTAACGTTAGAACAGAAGGGTCGGACGTCCACATAGCCGAAAGGCCCGTTGCTCGTTCGCCCGTCTTGCGTGAGAAAACGACATTGCCTTTCAGCGCCAGCGTCTGCACATCTTGCGACCAAATGCCCTCATCCGCCGTTGCCACGCTGCCATCGGAGGTTTCCAGTTTTGGCTTTTCGAGCCGTACCGCCCCAGCGGGGTCGGAAATACTGCGCGTCGCTTTCAAGCCTGTGACCTTCAGCCGCTTGCCTTCGCGTGTGTTGCCCACGAACTCTGGTGCATCCATGACAAATTGATCGCCCTGAACCAGCTTACTGGTGTCAATCGCGGCCACTTGCACCCCTCGCCAAATCACACTGCCCACCAACAACAAGGTCGAAAGAGCCGCCCCAGCAAGAAACACCACGCGCGTGGTCTTCACCCGAATGGTCCGCACGCGCGCATCATTCGGCGTCATGCGCTGCCTAGCGGAATGGATGGCGTGGGTGTCGAGCGTGGTCATGCGTGGGAAAAGATGTCTGACTCAGCCCAGCCCATCAAGTCCAAATCGGCCCGGACTGGAAGAAAATCAAAGCAGGCTTGTGCAATTTCCAGCCGACCTTCGCGATTCAGCATCTCAACCAGACGGGCTTTGGCGGCATGCAGATAGAGCACGTCTGAGGCCGCATAAGCCAATTGCGCCTCGCTCAAGTGTGAGGCACCCCAGTCAGAACTTTGCTGCTGCTTATTGAGCTCAACGCCAACAAGCTCTTTCACCAAGTCCTTCAAGCCGTGACGATCCGTATAAGTGCGCACCAATTTAGACGCGATCTTGGTACAAAAGATCGGGCCAACTTCTATGCCCAGATAGTGCTTGCACATCGCCACATCAAAGCGGGCGAAATGAAACAGCTTCTCGATCTTGGGATCGGCCAGCAAGGCCTTTAAATTCGGGCAATCATAAGCAGGCCGGTTCAGGCGGACGATATGCGCATTCCCGTCGCCAGAACTCAATTGCACGACGCACAAGGCGTCACGTACCAAGGATAGACCGAGGGTTTCTGTATCCACAGCCACAACGGGCCCTAAATCCAAGCCATCTGGCAAATCGCCCTCATAAGAATGAATCGTCACGTCTATAGCCTCATCTGGTCACAAAATAGGGGTCTCAGCGCACCGAATTAAGCGGTGCACCAAGCGTTGCGGACTTCTCTAAGCCTTTTTCCACGGCACCGCAAAAGATGTTGAACTTTGATTACAGGTGCTGGCAAGTCTGCCCCTTTTGGGTGCCGATGACCTGGCGCGCGCCATAGGTCAGCGGGGCCTAAATGAGTTGGGGATTTACCACGTGAAAATTGGTGCACCGCCCAAGGGCAAGCAAGCCTTTGGAAGATCAGCAGCTAAGGTGATTTCTCGTCAGCGCGCCTTGGGTGTGGCAACTTCTTTCAGAATGCGCCATAGTTTCTGGCATTACCCATTTCATCGGTTTGGAACACGATATGCTGACGCAAGGTGACGACTATCCAATTCATCAAACCGCTGAACCGATTGCTTATTCGGGGACAGACCGCAATTTTTACGATCGGTATTTCTTCAACGGATACCAAGCAGATGGTAGCGGCTTTTTCGCTTTGGCTTTTGGCGTTTATCCGCATCTAAATGTCGCCGATGCGCACTTTTCCGTTGTTCGCGGTGGTGTCCAGCATTGTCTGCATGCGTCGCGGCTACTCGCGATGGAGCGGATGGATTTGTCGGTTGGGCCGATCAAGATTGAGATTGTCGAGCCCCTCAACATTCTGCGCATTGTCGTTAGCGAGCACGAAGGCTTTAGCGCTGATCTAACCTTTACTGGGCGCGCCTTTCCGGTCGAGGAACCGCGCTTTACCCGTCGCATCGGGCCACGCACCCTGATGGATTACACCCGTATGACCCAAAACGGGCATTGGTCCGGCTGGATTGAGATTGATGGTGTGCGGGAAGATGTGGGCGGCTGTGTTGGCACGCGCGACCGCTCTTGGGGTGTTCGGCCCATCGGCGCCAGTGACCCCCAGCCCAGCGTGCCCCAACAAGTACCACAGTTTTTCTGGCTTTGGAGCCCGGTGAATTTTGCCGATGCTAGCCTGTTCTTCCACATCAATGCTGATGCTAGCGGCAAGCCGTGGAATAGCCGGGCGGTATGGTGCCCAGATAAGTCGGGCCCAGCTGACAGGATTGAGACAGAACATGCGTCCATGTCACTCACCCTGATACCGGGAATGCGACACGCCAGTTCGGCCAGCCTGAACATGCAGGCTGAAGGGGAGCCTACCCGCCACGCCGTTTTCCAACCACTCACCACCTTCCTGATGCGCGGCATTGGCTATGGGCACCCCACTTGGGGGCATGGCGGCTGGAAGGGCGAACTGGTCATTGAGCGTGAGGATATCGACCTGTCTAGCATCGTGCCGGGCCGCCCAGACCACCTACATATCCAAGCTGTTTGCAAGGTGACCCTGACCACTGGCGGGAAAACTGAAGTCGGCACTGGCATCTTGGAACAATTCATCATTGGCGCTTACGCCCCCTTGGGACTGACAAGCCTTGTCGCAGATTGATCCTATCCCCACTGCCAACGACATCAATGCCGACTGGCTGGCCCAGCATTTGGGGTGGACAGTGTCAGGTGTTTCATCTCGCGCTGTCGGGACCGGGCAAGTGGGCGCTACGTATCGCTTTTTGCTGACCGATCCTGACCCGGCCCACCCGGCTTCTCTGATTGGCAAATTCATGTCAGAGGATCCGGTCAGTCGGGCCACGGGCATCGCGCAATTGAGCTATGTGCGAGAGGTGAAATTCTACCAGAATTACGGCAACACCAAGCCCCTGCCGATCCCCACGGCTAGATATGCCGCCATTGATGAAGCCAGCCACGCTTTTGCTTTGCTTATGGACGATTTTCCGGACCATAGGCCGGGAAACCAGCTCCTGCCCGCGACGCTGGAAGAGGCAAAGCTGGCGATGGTCGCAGCGGCCAGTATCCACGCGGCTTGGTGGGGCGATGCTGGGCTCGATACCCATACTTGGCTAAATGGCTCGCAAGCTGCTGCTGGCATGAATGTCGACGCCCTGTTTGAGATGCTGTGGCCAGCCTTTTGCGCGCGCTATGCCGATCAGATCAACGACCAAATCCGCGCCACGGGAGAGGCTTATTTGGGTCGGATCAATGCGTGGATTTCGCAGCGAACCGGCCCGCGTTGCCTCACCCATGGTGACTTTCGTCCCGATAATATGTTGTTTCAGGAAGGCGATGCCGTCCACCCCATTGTCATTGTCGATTGGCAAACCGCCGGGGTCGGCAATGGCGCGACCGACATTGCCTATTATCTGGGTACTGCCCTGACGCCAGAGATGCGCCGCACGCATGAGCGCGCTTTGGTTGATCAGTGGATCGACCAATTGGTGAAAGCCGGGGTGCCCGAAGCCGATACCCAAAGCTTATGGGACATTTATCGACGCGACGCCCTAGCCGGTTTTCTGATGGGTGTTCTAGCCTCGATGATCGTGGCCCAAACACCGCGCGGCGACGCGATGTTCCTAGCCATGTGTGCGCGTGCCGCCGCGATGGTTGAGGATCACGGTTCGGTTGGGTTGATTTAGCCGGGCTTAGCTGAACCCGCGCGTTGGGTTGGTGGGCGTCAACGCGCAAAGAAGAATGGTGCCCAGAAGAGGACTCGAACCTCCACGCCTCGCGGCGCTGCTACCTGAAAGCAGTGCGTCTACCAATTCCGCCATCTGGGCAACGGAAGCGGGGATTTAGAGGACATGGGCGCAGGCGTCAATTGACTTAATCATTCCGTCGAGTGCGATTTCGCCCTGCGTGGCTGACTTGCTGGGACAAGGCTGGTTCGTCTAGATCATGCGTATGGCCAAACTGGTGATCATGGGCGTCTCTGGCGCTGGCAAAACGACTTTGGGCACGGCTTTGGCAGCTAAGCTCGGTTGGCGCTTTCTCGACGCCGATGACTTTCATTCCCTTAAAGCCAAGGCCAAAATCGCGTCAGGCGTCACGTTGGATGAGACCGACCGTGCGGCCTGGTTAGCCCGGATTAAGCCCGTTTTTGATGAAGTGGGGGTGTCGACGGTTTTGGCTTGCTCGGCGCTCAAGGCAATTCATCGCGCTAGCTTAGCGCCAGACTATTTGGTGCATTTGGTGATTGGGACCGACCTTGCCCACACGCGCTTGTCGACCCGCCAAGGCCATTTTGCTGGCCCCAGTATCTTAACCTCACAGTTTTCGACGTTGGAGACACCAGACGACGCGCTGGCTGTCGACGCTGCACAGCCGACAGCTGCGCAGGTCGATCAGATTATCCAGGCATTTGCACTCAAATCTGCGTGAGCGATCAGAATGGGATGGCCCGACGGCGCTTGGAATAAGCGGTATAGCCAGCATTCACACCTGCGCGGAAACCAAGGCCCGTGCGCATAGGGGCCAATGTCACCCCTTCAGCGCGCTGATAGGTAACCGCAATGCCAGCAATAAAGAAAGCAGCACCTTCGACACCTGGATAGCGACGGTAGATGCCATCTGGGTTTTGCAAATTGTAAACGAGGGTGAAGACCTTGCTGGCATTGCCGCCGGTGTCGAGGCCGATGGATGGGCCTTGCCAAAAGATTTTGCGCTCTTGCCCGTCTTTCATCACTAAGGTGCCTTGGCCATAACGGACACCAAAGCCGACGGCAGCAGCATATTCATCGCCCCGGATATAGCCGACGGGGCTACCTTGGTCTTGAAACACGCGCTCGACCGCTTGGCCGACGCTGCCTGAGGTTTTGCCAAAGAAGGTCCCGGCCGCATCGACAATTTCCTGCTGGGTGAAGCCGTCGGGATTGGCCTTCTTGGTGGCGGGCACTGCACTTGATGACGTCGCCATGTCATCGGCTGTTGGCCCTGTGGTTTGCGCAAGGGCAGGTGTTCCCAAAGTAAGGGCTGCTGCACAGAGAATAGCAAGTTTCCGATCAATCATGATGTGGCTCCAAAATCGCCCCTCGGCTTGTTAAAGCCAAACATGGTTAGTTTGGCGTTAAAATGGCCGCAGCATGTTCAGAACTTGGACATCTTCAAAAGGGGGTCTCTTCAGCGTGCAGCTCATAGGGGATCAGGACGGGTGGATCGTCCAACTCATGGCAAAGCGCGCGGTCGCGCGTCACCAATGTCCGCCCGCTGGCTTGGGCGGTCGCGACAATCAGCGCGTCGGCCAAATCGAGCCGTCTTTCTTGCCGCAGGGCTGCTGCATAAACTGCAATGTCAGCGTCGACGTCGATCAAATGAAAGCGGTCTAACCAGAGACGCATGGCGGCTTCTTGGGCAGAAGGCACGCCCGACATGACTTCGACCCAAGTGATAACAGAGATGGCGGCCCCGCTGTGACTGGCAATGGCCTCGCTAGCCGCCCGATGGCCTTGCAGATGGTCGATCAATATATTGGTGTCGAACAAAACCTTCATCGAACCCACCCCTTGGTTTGGGTTAGTGCGTGCGAGCCTTTCGATAGCGATGCGCCTGCAGCAGCACAAGTCCCCCACATGGCACACCCTTCCCCTTCGCCTTCGGGTCAGCTAAAAGCCCGGCCAACCCCTAGTTTGACTGACAGAAAGACACACGCGTGGCACATCAGCATATCTTCCAAATGCAAGGCCTGACGAAAGCCTATCCAGGCGGCAAGAAAGTATTCGAAAACATCTGGTTGTCCTTTTACCCGGATGCGAAGATTGGTGTGGTTGGTGTCAACGGTTCGGGTAAGTCCAGCCTTTTGAAGATTATGGCTGGCCTCGATAAGGACTTCACGGGCGAGGCTCGCCCGGCTCAAGGCACCAAAATGGGCTATTTGGCCCAAGAGCCAGACTTGGACGCCACTAAATCAGTCTGGGAGAATGTCATTGCTGACTGCCCGGAGAAGATCCTGTTTGATCGGTTCGGCGAAGTCTCCATGAAGATGGCCGAAGACTACAGCGACGAACTGATGGAAGAGATGACGTCCTTGCAGGAGCAGATCGATGCTGCCGATGCATGGGACATTGACGCCAAGATCGAAATGGCCATGGGCGCGCTGCGTTGCCCAGACAATGATGCCGACATTTCTAAGCTGTCTGGCGGGGAAAAGCGCCGCGTCGCGCTGTGCCGTCTATTGTTGTCGAAGCCCGACATGATGATGTTGGACGAGCCGACCAACCATTTGGACGCCGAATCGGTCGCGTGGCTGCAGCACCATTTGGAAGAATTTCCGGGCTGCGTCATCCTCGTCACCCACGACCGCTACTTCCTCGACCAAGTGACGAAGTGGACGCTGGAATTGGATCGCGGCAAGGGCATTCCTTACGAAGGCAATTATTCCAGCTGGCTGGAGCAAAAGGCCAAGCGGATCGCGCAAGAAGAGCGTGAGAGCGATGCCAAGTCCAAAATGATGGCGAAGGAATTGGACTGGGTGCGCCAAAGCCCCAAGGCCCGCCAAGCCAAATCGAAAGCCCGTCTGGCCCGTTATGAAGAAATGGCGGATGCGGCCGAGCGCGAAAAACAAAGCTTCGCCACCATCCAAATCCCGCCCGGGCCGCGCCTGGGTACCAATGTTATTCGCTTTGATGGCCTGTCGAAAGGCTATGGCGACCGCATGTTGATCAAGGACCTCACCTTCAAGCTGCCGCAGAACGGTATTGTGGGCGTGATTGGCCCGAACGGGGCGGGTAAATCGACCTTGTTTAAAATGATTACCGGTCAAGAAGTACCAGACTCAGGCTCCATCACCGTGGGCGAGAGCGTCAAGCTGGGCTTTGTCGACCAAAGCCGCGATGCTTTGGATGATAGCAAGAACGTCTGGGAAGAAATCTCCGGCGGGCTCGACATCATTGATGTCGGCGGTCGCGAAGTGCCTTCGCGGGCTTATGTTGGCACCTTTAATTTCAAAGGGGCCGATCAGCAAAAGAAAGTTGGCCTGTTGTCGGGCGGGGAACGCAATCGCGTTCACCTCGCCAAGACCCTGCGGTCTGGTGCCAACGTCCTCCTGCTCGACGAACCGACCAACGACTTGGACGTGGAAACCTTGTCTGCCCTTGAAAACGCATTGGAAGTCTGGCCGGGCTGCGCCGTGGTCATCAGCCACGACCGTTGGTTCCTCGACCGTTTGGCCACCCATATTCTCTCCTATGAAGGCGAAAGCCACGTGGAATGGTTTGAGGGTAACTTCCAAGCCTATGAAGAAGACAAAAAGCGTCGTCTGGGCCTGACAGAAATCATCCCAAGCCGCATCAAGTTCCAGAAGTTCGCGCGGTAGGCTATACGGCTTCATTGGGCCGTTCAAACCCTTCGTTGTGTACTGGTGTAGCGTCAAGCAAGCCCATAAGCTTGGCTGTTTGAGATATATATTCTATTGAAGAATTGCCTATGGTTGGTTCGGGCTCTTGCTTGGCTTGGCGTGACGCATGAATCTTTTCGCGGACTTCATCATAGAAGCGCGCGGCGGATTTTGTGATGAAAGTGTAAAGCTGAGAATCGAAACCCCCGGAGGGCCTTTCGGCTGTCCGGGGGATCTATCTGTCTAGAGCCGTTTGCAAAGCAGTGACGAACTCTAGCTCACTCAAGCTAATTACGCGCAACAATGGCAGAAATCAATCTACAAAATCTTACTCCACATCAGTACCAAGCGCTTGCTGACGTTCTCTCGATGGATCGGCTGACAAGCTATCTAGTTGCTTCTGGCCACGACACTCAACGAGCGATCAGACTATATATCTGGAACGCAGAAGTGGGGGCAACTTTTTATGTACCCACGCAGGCAGTTGAGGTTGGCCTACGAAACCGGATCAATCATGCGCTCTCGTCTCAATTTGGAGCAGAATGGTGGGCCGATCCGCATTTTCTAAATCTTGTGGATCAGCCGCGAGTTAACGATTTAAACCTCGTGAAAACCCGCATCCACTCAAGAGGCTTACCGCTGGAAAATGGGCAGGTAGTGGCAGGTCTTTCTTTTGGCTTTTGGGCCGGGATGCTCCAACGTAGATACAATCCGGACATATGGAGCAGGCAGCTTCGGCTTAGCTTTCCCTATCTTCCGAACCTCATTGATCGTCGAAATTTATATGATGAAGTCCGCAACCTAGTTGAGTTGCGAAACCGCATCTCTCACCACGAGCCATTGTTCCGCAGAAACCTTATGGAAGATCACAGTAGGACAATGCAATTGTTGGGATGGGTTTGCCCCACAAAGGCAGCTTTGCTCCGCCCCTATTGCAAGGCACCAAGCATCATTCGCCAGAAGCCATGATCCGAAGATCGCCAAGTTTACTAGAACTTGGACCATATAACAAAAGCAGTATCAAACCGCTTGATACAATCCAACTCTGCCGTTAATGCTTAGTCATGATAACCTATGATAAATTTATGGCGGCTTGATAATGTTTGACACGGCATATATTCGAAACCCCAAAGGCTATAATGGTGAATTGGACTTAGGTAGCGTCCTTGAAACATTGCTTTACTATAACTCTGTCCACTGGATTATTGATAGCGACACCATTCAAAAATTGATTTCAGTAATTGGAGTTAAAGGATTAATAGAACTTTTGAAAATGGAGCATCTGATTGTAACATTTGTCGAAGAGTTCAATGGAATTCTAACAGATACGACAAATGGGCTCCAAGTGCACAGCGCTATTATTGGTTCCCTTAAGAGGCGCGCCGATGGCAAAAAGGTTAGGCGCGGGGAGAGTATTGAAGAAACAATTCAACGCGCAAATGGAAGGAAGTTAAACCGAAAGGACCAAATTTTCATCGACAAGCACAGCTACATCCAGAGTACTTCTCAATTGACAGGTGACGCTCCAATATCTGCAGCATCTATTCTTGATCTTGTAAATAATAGATTTGTGTTTCAGGAGATAGTAAGGCAGGTTTGCGATACAAATAATTTGCCTCAGGCCCAAGACTGTAGTAATTTTGAGTACAATTTGAGCTTATATGATGGAAAAATAATTGCTGGTTCAGACCCTATCGAATTGATATTGCCACCTAAAGAATCTGAAAAATTTGGATGGGCTCATATACTAGCAAGTGCTTTTGATTATTATTTGGACACCAGAATATCTTCTCATCTGTCAGTTGATTTATTTGGCTCGGACATGTCTGCAGCCATCACGTCTCTATACATAAATGAAGCGTTGGCTCGAGGAGCGAACGCAAAAGCGAAGCGCGAGACATTTGAAACCTATGTCTTCGATGAAGCGCGAGCGTTCTCTGAAGCATACAATTCAGGCCATATGGTTTTTTCGAAAGCGCTCGATACGATAAAGAGGTCACGCGACATGCGAGATTGGCTGGTGAATCTTCCCCCTTCAGCTGACCTAGTCAAAGAGTACATTCACTCGGTGGATAGATCGTTGGGGGAAAACGACTTGGGAAGAAAAGCCCTAAAGCTAGCTTTGTTTGGTGTTGATGCAGCGGGGGCACTCGGCCCCGGCTTGATGGGTGCGGCTTTGAGCAGCTTTGCTGAAATGCTCGGCGATAAGATTCTGAATGGTGGATGGCGACCCTCTGTATTCGTGAATCGGATCACTCGAGTCACAAAGTAAGCGCCCATTCAATTTGCCTAGAGCAATTGATGAAAAACCTTACCGCGAAGACCCCTACAACACAAACCGGCTCAGATCGGTATTCTTCGACAAGCCTTCGACCTTTTCGCGGACATAGGCACCCGTGATGTCGATGGTCTCGCCGCCGCGATCTGTGGCGTTGAAGCTGATGTCGTCCAAGACGCGTTCCAAGACGGTATGCAAGCGGCGGGCGCCGATATTTTCGACGCTGGTATTTACCGCCACCGCCACATCGGCAATGGCATCGACGGCTTCTTCGGTGAAGGAAAGCGTCACACCTTCGGTGCCCATCAGGCCGACATATTGCTTCACAAGGCTGGCCTCGGGCTCCGTCAGGATACGGCGGAAATCATCGCGGGTGAGGGCTTGCAGCTCCACCCGGATTGGCAAGCGGCCTTGCAGCTCGGGCAACAGGTCGGATGGCTTGGCCACATGGAACGCGCCCGACGCGATGAACAAGATAAAATCAGTCTTCAAGGCGCCGTGCTTGGTCGAAACGGTAGTGCCTTCGATCAAAGGCAACAAATCGCGCTGCACACCTTCGCGGCTGACATCGGCGCCTTGGCGTTCGGCGCGTGCACAAATTTTGTCGACCTCATCGATAAAGACGACGCCTTCGGTCTCAGCCAAAAGCAAGGCCTCTTGCGTGATGGAATCCTTATCCAAAAGCTTATCGCTTTCCTCCATTACGAGGGGCTCATAGGCTTCGGCGACCGTGGTCTTGCGCGTGCGCTTCTTCGTGCCGGACAGGTTTTGCAACATTGAGCCTAAGTCAATCATGCCGCCGGGGGCACCTGGAAACTCCATCATCGAGGCGGCGGTCGAGCTCACGTCAAAGTCCAGTTCAATTTCCTTGTCTGCCAAAAGACCGCCGCGGAGTTTCTTGCGAAAGGCTTCACGTGTGCCTTGGCTAGCCTCGGTTCCGACGAGGGCATCCAAAACGCGATCTTCGGCCATGGCTTCGGCTTTGGCGCGCACATCTTTCCGGCGGCGGTCGCGCACCAAATGGATAGCGGCCTCGACCAGATCGCGGATGATCTGATCGACATCACGGCCAACATAGCCGACCTCGGTGAATTTAGTGGCTTCCACTTTGACAAAGGGCGCACCGGCCAGTTTGGCGAGACGACGGGCAATTTCGGTTTTGCCGACGCCGGTTGGCCCAATCATTAGAATGTTTTTCGGTGTCGTTTCTTCGCGCAGCTTCTCTGGTAAGCGCTTGCGGCGCCAGCGGTTGCGCAGCGCGATGGCAACGGCGCGCTTGGCGTCGGATTGGCCAATGACGTGGCGGTCGAGCTCGGAAACAATTTCGCGGGGGGAAAGATCGGTCATTCTACGCTCGCCAATTGTTCAATGGTCACATTGCCATTGGTGTACACACAAATATCTGCAGCAATCGCCATGGCTTTACGGGCGATGGCTTCAGCGTCGAGGTCCTGATCATAAAGCGCGCGGGCCGCTGCCAGCGCGTAACCCCCACCAGAGCCGATGGCGGCTACCGCATGATCCGGCTCCAATACATCCCCCGTGCCGGTCAGCACATAGGTGCCCTCTTTATCGGCGCAAATCAGCATGGCCTCTAGGCGGCGCAAATAGCGGTCGGTGCGCCAATCCTTGGCCAATTCAACACAGGCGCGCAATAATTGATTGGGAAAGCGCTCCAGCTTGCCTTCGAGCCGCTCAAACAAAGTGAAGGCGTCGGCGGTGGCACCGGCAAAGCCCGTAAGAACGGTTCCGCCCGCTAAGGTGCGAACCTTGCGTGCGCCATGCTTCATCACGGTATTGCCAACCGAGACTTGGCCATCGCCGACAACGACGACTTTGCCGCCTTTGCGCACTGCCAGAATCGTGGTGCCGCGCCAGTCGGCGGCGGGACGTTCAAAATCGCTCATGTTCGTTTAATGGCGTTTGTGGGGTCTGACTTCAAGGCGCACCACTCAAGCTTAGCTGGAACGGCGCAGTCCTTCGATCGACGGTGCTGGGTTTAGGCCGTCTGCACGGGCAGCCCAATTGCGGGCGTGAGCTTCAAATTGATCTGCCGACATGGGCGAGCCAAACAGATAGCCCTGGCCCAAAGTCGCACCGCGCTTCTTCAAGAAGGCAGCCTGTTCTTGCGTTTCGACGCCTTCAGCAACCGTCTCATAATTCAGGCCGCCTGCCATCGCGATGATGGTTTCAATCATCGTTGGGGCATTCCGGTCCTTACCCAAGGCGCGAATAAAGCTTTGGTCGATCTTAAAGACATCAAATGGCATGCGGGTGAGCGCTGCTAGGTTTGAATGACCGGTCCCGAAATCATCGATGGCGATCCGCACGCCCTTGTTCCGCAACGGTTCAAGCAGGCGGATCACCCGGTCTGGATTGCTCATCGCGATAGATTCCGTGATTTCCAACTCAAATAGGGACGCGGGCAAGCCGGTTTCTGCCAAAATGCTCTGAACCTTGGCCGTAAAGTTATCGTCGTTGAATTGCATCGCGGACACATTGACCGCTACCCGTAACGCAATGCCGCGACGGAGCCAAGCTGCTGCTTTTTTGGCAGCGTCGCGCATAATATAGTCGCCCAAGGGCGCAATCAGGCCGGTTTCTTCTGCCGCGGTGATAAATTTGGTCGGCGACACCATACCTTGGGTTGGATGGTTCCAGCGCACCAAGGCTTCGCAGCCGTGAATGCGACCGGTGCCCAGATCCACTTTCGGCTGGAAATAGGCCATGAACTGACCTTGCTCGATCCCGGCGCGAATCTCATTCTCAAGCACCAGTTTTTCCAGCGCGCGCTGGTTCATCTTGCGCGTAAAGAAGACGCTGCGGTTGCGTCCACCATTGCGGGCGTGACTGAGCGCGAGGTCGGCTGACCGCAAGACTTCTTCGCCCGTTTCGCCGTCTTGCGGGAAGATCGCAATCCCGGCGCACGCACCGAGCACGATGCGGTGACCGCCCAACTCAAAGTGCTGACGCAAGCCAGCAGCGACCAATTGGGCAAAGCGGCCGGCTTGGGTTGGATCGTCAATGTCTGGGATCAGGACGGCAAATTCGGAAATCCCGGTCCGTGCCAAAAGTGCGGGACGCGCGATGCAGGTTTGCAAACGAACAATCCGATCGGACGCCCGCACCGCAGCTGATAGTCGCTCTGCAACCAGGCCTAACAATTCTTCGCCAGCAATCTGACCCAAGGTCTCTTGCACGCGGATAAATTTGTCGACATCGATTGAAATTACAGCACCGACCAAATTGTTCGCAGAATTAGATTTTGCGGCTTCATCGGTTTCCTGACGAAAACGGTCGCGGTTAGGCAGTTCTGTGATGGTGTCCACAAACGCTAGTTGCTGGATCCGCTTCATGGACGCGTCCAAACGCTGCATCATTCGGTTTAAGGCTCGAGCAAGAATTTCAAGTTCATCGCCAGAGCGAATGTCCAGACGGACACCTAAGCGCTTCAAATTGGTCTGTTGGGCGAATTCGGTCAGATCGTGCAGGGGATTTGTGATCCGGCTCACAAACGCAAAAAAGGCTGCTGTCGCTAGAATTACGGACAGCGTTGCCCCCCCTATGGCCCATGCCAATGCACGGCCGCCGAGGGTAAAGCCCAAGATCAAGATCATGCCCAACATCACGACACTTATCAGGCCGAGGAAAGCCAAAGTCAGCTTCCCGGCTAGGGTCTTTATGATGTTTTCAAGCCAGTCTTTCACTGAATTCTACGCCCAACGGTTCGGGATGCGGCGACAACACCAACGAGTTCCCGGAACAACTTTTCCTGTTTGCACACATTAGGTTGACGTGGCCTTAATCTGCGCCCCAAAGATGCAGATTGAAACCAGCGCGATCACGTGTTTCCTTTGTCTTCCCAAAGCGCTAAGAGGGGGCCGTTCGCACCAAATAATGGTGCGCTCACTCGGACAATTAGCGGAAAGATTTCATCGTGCGAACGGCCACTATTCAACGCAATACGAAGGAAACGCAGATCTCTGTCACCATGAATTTGGATGGGACAGGCATAGCGAAGGTTTCAACCGGCATTGGCTTTTTTGACCATATGCTCGAAAGCTTTGCCAAGCATGCGCTGATTGACCTGACGGTTGAGACGAAGGGTGACCTGCATATCGATATGCATCATACGGTTGAAGATACCGGCATTGTGATGGGGCAGGCCCTTAAATCTGCTTTGGGCGATTTTGCAGGCATCCGGCGGTTTGGCCATGCCTATATCCCGATGGACGAGACTTTGTCGCGCGCCTCGATTGATTTGGCGAACCGGCCCTATCTGGTTTGGAACGTCAATTTTGAGCGTCCCAAGGTCGGCGATATGGACACCGAATTGTTCAAGGAATGGTTCCATGCTTTTTCGAGCAATGGTGGCCTGTGTCTGCATGTCGAAAACCTCTACGGCCAGAATACCCACCACATCATCGAGAGCTGCTACAAAGCCCTCGCACGCGCCCTTAGGGTGGCTATTGAAATTGATCCTCGCTTGAACGGGGCTGTCGCTTCGACAAAGGGCGTCCTTTAAGGCACTGAAATGCTTACCCTAATCGATTATGGCTCTGGCAATCTTCGCTCAGCGGAGAAGGCATTGATCGCAGCCGGTGCGCGCGATGTCTGTGTGACCGCAGACCCGGATCACATTGCAAAGGCCGATCAAATTGTATTGCCTGGCGTAGGAGCTTTTGCCGATTGCGCCGCCAATCTCAACGCAGTTGACGGGTTGCGCGAAGCTTTAGAGACCCGCGTGCGCGGTGAGGGTGCGGCCTTCTTAGGCATCTGTGTCGGCATGCAACTCTTAGCTGATGTGGGGATTGAGTTTGGTTCTACCCCCGGCCTCGGTTGGATCGGCGGACAGACCTCAGTCATCCAGCCGGGCTCAGCGACGCTAAAAGTGCCGCATATGGGGTGGAATACGGCAGAACCGGCTGACAGTGACATTTTCAGCGCTGCTTGGGGTGGGGCGCAAGATGTCTATTTCGTCCACTCCTTTGCTTTTCGCGCTACCCAAGCTGCCGATGTAGTGGCTTGGTGTACTTATGGTGCGGATCGATTTGCCGCTGCCGTTCAAAAAGACAATATCCTGGGCGTGCAATTCCACCCGGAGAAAAGCCAAGGGGCGGGCCTCGCTTTATTAGAAGAATGGCTAAAGCAATGATCTTGTACCCCGCAATCGATTTGAAAGATGGGCAAGCCGTGCGCTTGTATAAGGGCGATTTTGCGCAAATGACCGTGTTTGATACCGACCCATCTGCGCGCGCGGCCAGCTTTGAAGCGATGGGTTTTGGCTATCTTCATATTGTCGATCTTGATGGTGCCCTCAAGGGGGCCGGGGCCAATCTTGAAGCTATTGCGTCGATCCGTGCTCGGACCAGTCTGCCGATGCAAGTCGGCGGGGGCATTCGCGATTTAAAGGCGATTGAAAAGACGCTTTCTATGGGCGTCACCCGTGTGATCTTGGGCACGATTGCAGCCAAACAACCCCAATTTGTGCGGGAGGCAGCAAAGGCCTTTCCGGGCCAAGTTGCGGTAGGCATTGATGCGATTGACGGCATGGTTGCGGTGGAAGGCTGGGTGGAAACGACCAATCTCGCCGCCCTTGATCTGGCCCGTCAGTTTGAAGACGCAGGCGTCGTGGCCCTAATTGTGACCGATGTCGGCCGCGACGGAACCAAGACAGGCATCAATATTGATTTCACCGGCGCGATAGCCGATGCCGTGGGCATGGATGTGATCGCGTCGGGTGGTTTGGCGGGCGTGCAAGATATCGTCGCCCTCAAAGCCCGTACCGGCAAACCCGTTGCAGGGGCCATATTAGGTCGCGCCCTCTATGATGGCCTAATTGACCCCGTCGAAGCCCTCAAGGCCGCCGTATGACGCTGAAAGTTCGCATCATTCCCTGTCTGGATGTCAAGGACGGCCGGGTCGTAAAGGGCGTTCAATTCGATGGGCTGCGCGACGCCGGCGACCCTGTTGAGCAAGCGCAATTTTATGATGGCGAGGGGGCTGACGAAATCTGCTTCCTCGATATTTCCGCCAGCCACGAGGGGCGGGGCACGCTGCTCGATGTGGTGCGGCGCACAGCTGAAGTTTGCTTTACGCCTTTAACTGTGGGGGGCGGCGTACGAACGACCGACGATTTCCGTGCCTTATTGCTGGCAGGCGCGGACAAGGTCGCGATCAATACGTCTGCGGTCAAGGACCCCAGCTTGGTGACTGCTGCCGCGCGCCGCTTTGGGGCCCAATGTGTCGTTGTCGCGATTGATGCCAAGCAAGTTGGCCCCGAGCAGTGGGAGATTTTCACCCATGGCGGTCGTAATCCAACGGGTATCGACGCTTTAGCCTTTGCTCAGGACGTTGTCGAACGCGGTGCGGGAGAGCTTCTGGTCACATCGATGGACAAGGATGGCACCAAGTCTGGCTATGATCTGGCCTTGACGCGGGCGATTGCCGATACGGTGTCTGTGCCGGTGATTGCCTCTGGCGGAGTTGGCAATTTGGACGATCTGGTTGCGGGCGTCACCCAAGGCCATGCAAATGCCGTTCTGGCGGCATCGATCTTTCACTTCAGAACGCATACACTGGCTGAAGCACGGGCGGCACTGGCGTCTGCTGGGGCCAAGGTGCGCCAACCGATTTTAGGAAACCTGCGATGAGCGACACTTTAGGGCGGGCATTGGACCAGCTTTTGGCCGATGTGGCTGACAAAGCTACTGCGGACCCAAGTCATAGCTACACAGCAAAACTGCTCCAGGGCGGTCCTGTTTTGTGTGGCAAAAAGCTTGGCGAAGAAGGTGTTGAAACAGCGCTTGCCATTGCGGGTGGGACTGCTGAGGAGATCGCCAGAGAAGCCGCTGATCTCTTGTATCATTTGGGGGTTGGCCTGCTCGCACGGGGCGTATCGGGTGCGGAGGTTGCAGCCGTACTAGAGGCCCGCCGGGGCACATCAGGCCTTGTCGAAAAGGCCGGGAGAACAAATTCGTGAGTGCGGACCTTCAAATCCGATTGGCGACCGACGCGGATGCACCGGCATTGGCGGGTTTTGGTGCCAGGACCTTTCTTGAGACCTTTGGCCATCTTTACCCACCTGAAGACAAACAATATTTCCTTGGCCAGCGTTTCAGTCTGGAGCGGACCTTACAGGATATTCGAGACCCCGCCCGGGTTATGACGATGGTCTATCGCGGCGATGACTTGGTGGCCTTCCTCGATTGTGGCCCTCTGACGTTGCCGGTTGAGAGCCCAGAGTCTGACGCGTTAGAGCTTTACCGTCTCTATCTGGATGAAACCCAAAAGGGGACGGGTCTGGCCCATAGATTGATGGATATGGCGCTCAATTGGGCACGTGAGAGGCAGGCCTCGGCACTTTATCTGGGTGTGTGGTCCCAAAATGAGCGCGCCAAGCGCCTCTACGCAAAATATGGTTTTGAAATTGTTGGGGCCTATCATTTCAAGGTCGGCACCACCTTGGATGACGAGCGCATTATGCGCCTTGGCCTTTAGATCAAACGGTTAGACCAGACCCAGTGCTTTGGACAGGGAAAATAGGCTGGTCAGTGTCAGGACAGTCCCCACCAGATAGAGCAATTGCTTCGCGGGTACGCGCTTGGCCAGAACTGCACCAAACGGTGCAGCCAACAGGCCGCCGATGATCAAGCCTATCGTGGCCAGCGTAAAGGCTTCCCACCCAAGCGTGATGATGAAGGTTGCTGAGATCACAGTGGTCAAGAAGAATTCGGCGGTGTTCACCGTGCCGATGGTCATGCGAGGCTCTGTCCCCTGAACCAGCAGATTGGAGGTCACAACTGGGCCCCAACCTCCACCCCCAACAGCATCGAGAAAACCGCCAACCAGTCCTAAAGGCCCAGCATATTTGGCCGTCCGATGCGGCTGGCCTTTTGTCATCCGCCAGCCGCGCCAGAGGAGATAAACGCCGATACAGGCGAGATAAGCCATGACAAAGGGTCTGGCGGTATCGGCATGGATGTTGGAGAGAAGATAGGCACCTGTTATCCCGCCAATCATGCCGGGGATGACCAAGGTCGCGAAGAGTTTCCAGTTCACATTGCGGTGGATGGTGTGGCTGACTGCCGACGCAGCGGTTGTAAAAAACTCTACAATATGGACCGTTGAAGACGCCTTAGCGGGCGGCATGCCCATCACACTGACCAATAGGGTGCTGGTGATCACGCCAAACGCCATGCCCAAGGCCCCATCCACCAATTGTGCGACAAAGCCGACCGCAATGAATGGCCAGATATCGTGAAAATGATGGGTGACGAAGTCAATCAAAGAAAGCGCTCCAAGGTTAACCCTGCTGGAAGTACCCTATACGCATCTCGGTTCACCCTAGCGAGAAAAGCAAGCTGCAACCAGTCGTTAGAGATACTATTGCACAGACCCGCATTATTTATCGACATGTTAGGCCAACATGGCTTGTCGCGCTTGGCCAAGTCGGCCAATGGCATCGCGCAAAACGGCCTCTTGTTTGGCAAAGCAGAGGCGGATGATAGGTGGGGCTTCTTCAGGCTTTTCATAGAGGCTTTGCAATGGAATGGCGGCAACGCCATGGGTCTTGACGGCCTCGAGGCAGAAATCTAGCGCAGGCCAATCAATCCCCGATTGTTGCAGGTCAAGGCACATAAAATAGGTCGCCTCGCTGTCCAGCACATGAAAATCCAGTTCTTGAAGGCCGCGGCGCAACACCTGATAAGCTGCCTGATAGGCGTGAGCTTGGTCATCAAACCACGCCTTATCCCACCCTAAAGCCTGAGCGACAGCGCCTTGCAGATGGGGCGGGGTGGTAAAGGTTAGAAATTGATGGGCCTTGCCAATCACTTTGGCGATTTCGGGCTGGGCGCACACAAAGCCGACCTTCCAGCCGGTCACGCCAAACATTTTGCCAGCAGACCCGATCTTAACGGTGCGCTCTGCCATGCCGGGCAAACCGAACAACGAAACATGGGGTTGATCTGTGAGGTGCACATGCTCCCAAACCTCATCACAAATAGCGACAAGATCATGGTCTTGGCAGAGCTGGGCCAGCCCCATCAGTTCGCCGTGGCTAAAGCTGCGCCCAGTCGGGTTCATCGGATTATTGAGGACGATCGCACGGGTTTTGGTGGTGATTGCCTCTTCAATTTCTGCCAAGTCCAGCCGCCAATACGGCGGCTTCAAGGTTATGGTTTTGGCGATCCCACCGGCCCGCGCAATCAAAGGGCGATAGGCGTCATAGGCTGGATCGAGCACGATCACCTCATCACCAGGGGACAAAAGCGCCAGAAAGCTGGCGGCTAGTGCTTCGGTTGCGCCAGAGGTGACCACCACATGCTCTGGGCCTAACATAAGCCCTTGATGGGCGGCATAATGGTCAGCGACTGCGGCCCGAAGCGCCGGAATGCCCAACATCGGCGGATACTGATTGCTGCCCGTCATCAGCCCGTCGCAGGCCAAGCGTCGCAGGGCTTCTGGACCTTGGCTATCGGGAAATCCTTGACCTAAGTTGATCGCGTCATGCGTCCGGGCCAGACCCGACATCACTTCAAAAATCGTGGTCGGGAGTTCTGCAAAATGGGGGTTAAAGCCCACACTCACAGCCAATCTGCCACCGGCAGGCCTTTGGAGGTCAGAAAGGCCCGATTGAACAACTTGCTTTGGTAGCGGCTGGCATAATCGCACAAGATGGTGACGATGGTCTTGCCCGGCCCCAGATCTTTCGCCAATCGCATCGCCCCGACGACATTGAGGGCCGCAGAGCCACCAATGGCTAATCCCTCATTTTTGACCAGATCAAACAAGACCGGCAGCCAATCCTCATCTTCGACGCGATAGGCATAATCCACCAGCACATCTTCCAGATTGGCCGTAACGCGGCCTTGGCCGATCCCTTCAGTGATGGAGGTCCCCGTGGCCTTAAGCTCACCGTCCTTATACCAATGATAAAGTGCGGCCCCACCGGGGTCGGCTATGCCAATCGCAATGTTTGGATTGCGGGCTTTCAGGGCTCGACTAATCCCGCCCAACGTGCCGCCGGAGCCGACCGAACAGATGAAACCGTCAATCTTGCCGTCGGTTTGTTCCCAGATTTCTGGCCCGGTGGTTTCCTCATGTGCCTGCCGATTGGCCAAATTATCGAATTGATTGGCCCAGAGGCCGCCATGCTCTTCGGCTAAGCGCTTGGATACTTTGGTGTAATGGTCAGGGTGGGAAAAGGCGACGGCGTCGACTTCGACCAGCTCTGCGCCAAATAGCTTTACCGCATCTTTTTTCTCTTGGGACTGCGTGCGCGGCATCACGATAATGCAACGATAACCGAGCGCATTGGCGACCATGGACAGGCCAATCCCAGTATTGCCCGCGGTCCCTTCCACGATCAGCCCGCCGGGCTTTAAGGCACCGCTGGCTTCTGCATCGCGAATAATGCCCAAAGCGGCCCGATCCTTCACAGATTGACCGGGATTTAAGAACTCTGCCTTGCCCAAGATCTCACAGCCTGTGGCCTCGCTCGCAGCACGCAAGCGCACAAGTGGTGTCCCACCAATCAGGTCAATCACTGTTTTGGCATAGTGGGTCATCGCGCATTTAGTCCTTTGGTTTCAAACCGTGGGTCACGTCCATCTCGCCCTCAATTGGGGGTGCAAGTCAACCTCAGCAAGGTCTGAATCGTTTTGATCTTTCGCGATTCTGTGATTGGCTAATGGCTTCAACTTCTTTAAAGCTGTGACCCGTCTCACGGGCGCGCACAACTTCGTACGTCACCCTATTTTGAGTGGCTCTTGGTTTCGGTCGCAGGCCAGCCGCGTTCTAAGTTGAGGGGCCTAAGTGAAGTCATGACCGAAGCAGCGCTCAAAGCTTATCTCCACATTGCGGATTGGCCAACCGGTGACGCGGTTGCGGAAATGATCGCCAATCAAGCCCAAGCGGCCGAAGCGGTCGCAAACGTGTCGTCCAACCTCGCCCGTGCAGCCGACGTAGCAGCAGAGCGCCTCGGGCGGCACGGTCGGCTGGTTTATGCCGGTTCTGGCACCTCTGGCCGGATCGGGGTGCAGGATGGGGTAGAGCTTGGCCCCACCTATGGCTGGCCGAGAGAGCGTTTGGTTTTTTTGATGGCAGGCGGGCAAACGGCGCTGATGCAGGCGGTCGAAGGGGCTGAAGACGACCATGCCAAGGGGGTAGAAGAAGCTGGGGGCCTGTGCCTAACAGCTCGCGATGTGGTGATTGGTTTGGCTGCCAGTGGCTCAACGCCCTATACAATTGGCGTGATTGAGGCTGCCCGTGCCACAGGCGCGTTGACAATTGGCCTCGCCAATAAATTGCCAGCCCCCCTGTGCCAAGCCGCAGAAATTGGCATTTTGATCGAGACCGGAGCCGAAGTGATCGCAGGCTCCACCCGTATGAAAGCCGGTACCGCACAGAAGATCGCGCTCAACGTGCTCTCCACCGCCATCATGATCCGCCAGGGCCTTGTTTACGAAGGGCGAATGGTCGCGATGCAAATCTCCAACCGCAAGCTTCTCGCGCGCGCCAAGGCGATGATTGTGGAGTTGACGGGTTGCCAAGACGCGGAAGCCGCTGTTGCTTTAGACCAAGCAGATCGCAACATTCGCGTTGCGATTCTTTTAGTGAAGGGCTGGACTTTGGATCAGGCCAAGGCTGATCTTGACCAATGGGATGGTAATCTTGCAGCCGTTCTGAAGGCAAACCCCAGTTGATATCCGTGAAAGGCAAAACATGACCGACCTCTCTCCGACCAAAGGCCTTAGCCCAGATCAAGTGGCAGAGCGGGTAGAGCAAATTCTGGCCGAGGCTACGCTGGCCGAGAAGGTTCAGATGATGTCGGGCAAGGGCTTCTTTAAGCTCTTTGCTGAGAGCGGGCGCCATTGGGGCGCAAACCCCTATCCAGCGGGCAGTGGCGTGGCGCGTCTCAATGTGCCGCCCCTTTACTTTACTGATGGCCCACGCGGCGTTGCCCGCGGCAATTCCACCTGCTTCCCCTGCACCATGGCACGCGGCGCGACCTTTGATGTCGATCTTGAGCAGCGCATTGGCGAAGCCATGTCGATTGAAATTCGTGCCCAAGACTGCACCTTGTCTGGGGCGGTGTGCGTTAATCTCTTGCGGCATCCGGCTTGGGGTCGGGCGCAGGAGACCTATGGCGAAGATCCCTGCCATTTGGGCGAAATGGGTGCTGCTTTGGCAATCGGTCTTCAAACCCACAATGTGATTGCCACCGTCAAGCACTATGCGCTGAACTCGATGGAGAATGCGCGCTTCAAAGTGGATGTACAGATTGATGAGCGTGCCTTGCATGAGGTCTATTTGCCGCATTTCAAAACCATTTTAGACGCAGGCTGCGCCACCGTCATGAGTGCCTATAATCAAATGAACGGCACGTTCTGTGGGCAGAGCAAAGCGCTTTTGACAGATATTTTGCGCGTTGAGTGGGGTTTTGAAGGCTTTGTGCATTCCGACTGGGTGATGGGCCTGCGCAATGTCTATGCGGCATCTGCTGGGCTCGACATTGAAAACCCAGAGCCCTTGGTCTTTGGCAAGCATTTGCTGGCCGCAGTGGAGGCAGGCCAGGTTGAGCCTCAGGTGATTGATCAGGCCTGCCGCCGCATTCTATCCACGCAATACCGCTTTGCCTGTGCCGAAGATCCGCTCCCCGCCTATAGCCTCGATATGGTCGCCCAACCTGCGCATATCGCTTTAGCGTTAGAAGCCGCGCTAAAGTCCGCCGTCCTGTTAAAGAACGAGATGATGCTGCCGCTGGACCGGACGCGCCTCAAAAAGCTCGCGGTGCTGGGTCAGTTAGCAAACAAGGAAAACACAGGTGACTTTGGCTCCAGCCGGGTTCGTCCGCCCTATGTTGTCACCGCGCTACAGGGCCTGCAGATTGCTTTGGGTGACGCGACCGAGATTGTAACGGGCGACGAAACCGATGTTGTGGCCGCCGTGGCAAACGCCGCCGACGCCGACGCCATCATTGTGGTGGCAGGCTATACCGCCCGACAAGAGGGCGAGTATATCCCCGAAGATATGACCCTTGGCGTGGCGAGTGACGTGTTGCCGGCACCCAAGCCAGCGGCGGCTAATGAGCCGAGTGCGGAAGAGGCCCGAGGTGGCGATCGCACCAATTTGTCGCTACCCACCGATCAAATCGCCTTGATTGAAGCGGCCTGTGCAACGGGCCGACCTGTGCTGGTGGTGCTCGTGGCGGGCTCCGCTGTTCTGGTCGAGGGCTGGCAGGAGCAGGCCAGCGCCATCTTGCAAAGCTTCTATTCCGGCATGGAGGGCGGCACCGCTTTGGCGCAGCTTGTGTTGGGTGAAGTGGCTCCCTCGGGTAAATTGCCCTTCACCGTGGCCAAGGACCCCGCGCATTATCCCTTCTTCGACAAGGACGCTAATGCCATCATCTATGATTATTGGCATGGCTATACCAAGTTTGAGCGCGAGCAGATTGAGCCGCGCTACGGCTTTGGTCACGGTCTATCTTACAGCTGCTATGGTTATCGCGCGCTCCGTTTGCGTCGCACCAAGACGGGCTTTGAGGCACACGTCAGCATCACCAATCTTGGCGACCGGGCCGGGGAAGAAATCGCCCAACTTTATGTCGGCTTCCCGGGCCTTGTCGTGGAGCGCCCTGCCAAAGTCTTGAAGGCTTTTGCCCGCGTCGCGCTAGAGCCCGGCCAGACCAAAGTGATCCGCTTTAATGTGGATGCCGATGATTTGCGCTACCGAGACCCAGCGACCCACACTTGGCGTCTTGAGCCCGGCCCGCACAAGGTTTTGGTCGGTGGTTCGGCCGCGCTGGCCGTTCAGCTCAGCGCGACCATTTCGCTCTAAAGGCTAGATCGTCAGAAGACCGTGATCGAGCTTTGGCAGCACATAGCGGCCAAATAGGTCGCACTCGCTTGCATGTGGATAGCCAGACAAGATGAAGGCGTCGAAACCAATGTCGCGATAGGCGTTGATCTTGGCGAGTACCTGATCTGGGTCACCGACAATGGCGGCACCACAGCCAGAGCGGGCGCGGCCAATGCCGGTCCACAAATTGTCTTCCACATAGCCATCATTGCCACTTGCTGCTTCACGCAGCTCAGCTTGGCGACGTACGCCCACAGAGGTGGCATCCAAGGACTTGGCCCGGATCGCGTCACCCGTGGCCGCGTCCAATTTGCTCAGCAAACGGTTGGCCGCCTCGCGCGCTTCGGCTTCGGTTTCGCGCACCACGACATGGACGCGGAAGCCATGCTTGAGGGTTCGGCCATATTTGGCTGCACGCGCATTCATATCGTCCAAGACCGCTTTGGAATTGGCCAATGTGTCGGGCCACATCAGATACACATCGGCAGCCTTAGCCGCGACTTCGCGCGCATCTTCGGAAAGGCCACCAAAGTAAAAATAGGGCGACTTACCCGACAGCGTGGTTATGCGGGGAGGGGCTAAGTCAAACTGGTAGAACTCACCAGCGTGTTTAACCGCCTCACCATTCATCCAGGCGCGCAGGATCTCCATCGCTTCCAAGGTGCGGGCATAACGGGGGGCAGAGCCCATGGTTTCGCCGGGCATTTCGGAAGAAATGAAGTTTACCGCCAGCCTGCCCTGCATCATCCGGTCCAGCGTGGCCAATTGACGCACGATTTGCGGCGGCCACATTTCACCGACCCGAATAGCCAGCAACAGGCGCATCCGGCTTGTCAGACCCGCAATGCCAGCCGCAAACACGGTGTTATCAATGCCCAGCTGATAGCCCGATGGCAGCAGGATATTGTCAAAGCCATTCTTCTCGGCGGTCAGCGCGATGTTGCGGCAATGCTCCCAACTGGACTGCAGGGCCGGCTCTGACTGGCCCAAAAACTCATAATCATCATCGCACAGGGCTGAAAACCAACTGACTTCAACGGGATTACGGGCCATGACTATTTCCTCATACTGCCAAGAGGGCGTGTATCGCCCGCCATTATGCTTATGATGTCTTATAACGAGTCAACGCAGCTTCGGGGAGAGGTCATGAGCGGCAAATTACGGGTGGGAGTCATTGGCACCGGCATGATGGGCTATGAGCACATCCATAATTTGAAGCTGATGCCCGAAGTTGAAATCACTGCTTTGGCTGACCCGACCGAAAAGATGCTGGCATTGGGCAAAGGCATGCTGGGCCCCGAGGGTGCGTCGGCTGCGACCTTCGCGACGGGGGATGAGCTCCTGGCTTCCGGTCTCGTCGATGCGGTAGTGATCGCTTCACCCAACTTTACCCACCACGATGTGCTTCAACCCGTGTTCCAAAGCGGCGTGCATGTGCTGTGCGAAAAGCCTTTGTGCACGACGGCAGAAGACGCCGCCCGCATCCGGGACCAAGCTGATGCTTATAAGGGCGTGTTCTGGGTGGGCATGGAATATCGCTTCATGCCGCCGGCGACGGAGTTTGTCACCCGCGTGCATCGCGGCGATGTCGGCCGCCTGATGATGGTGTCGATCCGTGAGCATCGCTTCCCCTTCTTGCAGAAAGTCGATGATTGGAACCGCTTCTCGGCCAATACGGGCGGGACGATGGTCGAGAAGTGCTGTCACTTCTTCGATTTGATGCGCCATATCATCCAGTCCGAGCCGACCCGCATTTATTGCTCTGGCAATATGGACATTAATCACCAAGACGAGCGCTATGAGGGCCGCAAGCCCGACATTATCGACAATAGCTTCACCGTCGTCGATTTCGCCAATGGCACGCGTGCCATGCTGGACCTGTGCATGTTCGCCGAAGGGGCCGAGCATCAAGAAGAGATTTCGGCAACCGGCGATAAGGCGCGCCTCGACGTGCTGATCCCGCCCGGCGAAATGGTGATGAGCCCGCGCGTTGGTTTCCGCCAGCCCAAGCAAGTCACCCGGGAAACCATCCATGTCGATCCTGTGGCCTTAGCGGCCGGTTCGCACTTTGGCGCGACTTTCTATCAGCAGCGGGCTTGGATCGACGCGATCTTGAATGGCGCACCGGTGCAAGTGACCGCTCAAGACGGCCTACAAGCTGTGCGCATGGGTGCGGCGGCAGAACTGTCGGCTGCAACGGGTCGGGCGATTGAGATGAGCGAAATTGCTGGCGGCTAGTGCGCTTCCCTTGCGCGCGGGTCGTCGCCAAATAATTTGTCAAGGATCTGCCCTTCCAAAGCGGCAAACTCCGGCGTGCCGCGTTTGCGGGGGCGGGGCAGATTAACGGGCAAATCCAACACCACTTGACCATGATCAATCAGGATCACGCGGTCGCCAAGGGCCACCGCCTCACCCACATCATGGGTCACCATTAAGGCGGTGAAGCCAAGGTCTTGCCACACCCCTTCCAGCAGGGCCTGCATATCAATCCGCGTTAGGGCATCCAATGCGCCCAAGGGCTCGTCCAAAGCCAGCAAAGTTGGCTGGGACACGAGTGCGCGGGCAAGTGCCACGCGTTGCCGCATGCCGCCCGAAAGCTGGGATGGCCACAGGCCTTCGCGCCCCTTAAGGCCCACTTCATCAAGGATGGCGGCGGCTTGCTGGTCGGCAGCTTGGCCCGATTGGCCTTCGCCGAGGCCCACGGCGACATTGTCTTTCACGCTGGCCCAAGGCAGTAAACGCGGCTCTTGAAACACGATGCGGGCCGCTTGTTCCTTCAGGGCGGGGGCGTCCAAAACGCCAGCGGTGACGGAGTCCAAACCGATCATCAGGCGCAACAAGGTGGACTTGCCGCACCCAGACTTGCCGACGATGGACACAAACTGGCCCGCAGGGATTTCAAGGTCGATCCCCTGCAGCACGACATTATCGCCAAAGGCCTTTTTCACATCTTTCAGACTAACGCGTGACCCGCCGGTTGGTTGGCTGCTCATGGCTTAGACCTTCGCATAGGCTGGGTTCCACGCGAGGAACTTGCGTTCCAAGGCGCGGGTGGCGCTATCGGCGAGCTTGCCCAAAATTGCATAAATGACGATCGACAAGACGACGATGTCTGTCTGCATGAACTCGCGCGCGGCCATGGCCATATGACCAATGCCGGAGTTTGCCGCGATGGTTTCTGCCACGATCAGGGTCAACCACATGACACCCAGGGCAAAACGCAGACCGACGAAGATAGAGGGCAAGGCGCCCGGCAAAATGACTTTCGAGAATAAAGTGCGATTGTTCATGCCGTAAATCCGGCCCATCTCGATCAATTGCGGGTCAACATTGCGGACACCATGCAAGGTATTGAGATAGATCGGAAAAAACACGCCCAAAGCAACCAAGAATAGGCGTGCGCTTTCGCCAATGCCAAACCAAATGATGACCAGTGGGATCAAGGCCAAATGCGGAATATTGCGGATCATCTGAAGCGTTGGGTCCAGCAGCATTTCTGCCTGCTTACTCAGACCATTCAGAAGACCCAGACTGAAACCAATCGCGCCACCGATGATCAGGCCACTCATGGCGCGCGCAAAGCTAACGCCCAGATTATCGATCAAACTGCCATCTTGCAGCTTGATCCATGCCGCTTGCAGCACGGCGGTGGGGGCGGGCAGAATATTGGGCGGCAGCCAGCCGAGGCTGGATGAAACTTGCCAGAGAATGATCAGCGCCAAAGGCACCAGCCAAGGCAATGCCTGATTCAAAGGATTTTCAGAGGCCGTTGCTGCCATCTTTTACCCTGTCCAGCCGCGCCAAGCGGCATCATTGATGATAACCTTCTTGGGTATGATCCCCATTTGTGCAAACCGGTCAACCGTTGCTTGTTGTGCAGCCAACACATCGTCGGTCAAAGGCTCCACCTTAAAGTCCGTGCGCTTCATCGTGTCTTTGAGAAGCGCCAGCTCTAGACCGGATGCTTTGGCAGAAATTTCGGCAACGGCATCGGTATTGGCCGCACACCATTCGCCCTCTTGAGCGATGGCAGACAGCAAAGCTTTCAAATCTTCAGGGCGCGTTTCAGCAAATTTCGCGTTGGCCAATAAGAAGCTGGCCCCACCGCCCAATTGATCAAGGCCCGAAAGAACGCGCGCACCTTGATCGCGGATCGCAAGACTGTAATAGGGGTCCCAAATAACCCACGCATCCACGCCGCCTTGGGCAAAGGCTGCTGCCGCATCGGCTGGACCTAGGTTCACAGCGTCCACATCAGCCAGCGTCAAACCAACGCTTTGCAGGGCGATCACGGCACTATTGTGAGCTGAAGAGCCGCGCGTGAAGCACAGCTTCTTGCCTTTCAGGTCCTTCAAAGACTGAAGCGAGGAATTTTTCGGGGTGAGGATCCCGCCAGCTTTGCCCGAAAGACGGACTTGGGCCACATATTTGATCGGCGCATTGGCCACTTGGGCAAAAATGGGTGGAGTGTCGCCGGTTAGGCCCAAATCGACCGATCCAACGGCCATGGCTTCTAGAAGGGGTGGGCCCGAAGGGAACTCAACCCAATTGAGCGGCGTGATGCCAGCTGTCTTCAGGGGTTCAACCAAAGAGCCACGTGTTTGGGCCACCAACATGACCCCGTTTTTCTGAAAGGCGAGATTTACGCCCTTGCCTGTGGAACCGCTGCCTTGGCCACAGGCGGCAAGGGCAGCCGAAGCTGCCCCTGCTACCAAGAGACCGCGACGCGAGAACTTGTCCGCAATCGCTGTCATAGGATTAGCCCCCGAACTTCGCGCGCAGGGTCAAACCGACATAACGGTCGGCGTCGCGTGGGATCAGATAGCGCAACGCACCACCTGGGCCACCTGGCGTAACCAGCGAAGCATATTTTTCGTCAGTCAGGTTCTTGATGTTCAAGGTCAAACGATAACGATCTTGTTTGTCACTGATCCCAATAGACGCATCGACGAGGGTGGTTTCAGGAATGCGCAACAAGGGGTTCTCGCCAATGTCAGAGAATTGGTCACTGCTGTAGGAAACCTGGCCATTCAAATGAATGATGCCGGGGATTGAAACAGGCTCCCACTCATAATTGGCACCCAACGAAGCCTTGAAGCGAGGCGACAAGGCCAAACGCTCACCGCGGCGGGTGGACGATAGAACCAAGTTGGCGTCGCGGAATTCTTCGATTTGCGCGTCGGTGACGGCCAAACCACCATTGATGGTCAGGCCGCTTTCAGCGCGGATCAACCAGTCAAGCTCAAGACCCGTGGTGGAAACATTACCCGCATTGGTCAAGCGGGTGATGACCACACCGTTCAAGGTGTCGAAGTTATTGGCTTGGAAGTTTTCATAAACCGCGCGGAAGACTGCGAAGTTCAAGATGATCCGGTTGTCCATAAAGGCCGTCTTCACGCCGCCTTCGGTCGAATCCACGGTTTCAGGCTCAATTGCGTTTAGGCCCGTTGGGTTCATGTTGAAGAACACGTTGTAAGCAGGGCCTTTATAGCCGCGCGACTGGGTCAGATAGAAGTTGATGTCGTCGGTCGCCTGATACTTCAGACCCAACTTACCCGAGACATTATCTTCCTTGGTGTTACCCTTGAAGCCGCTGGTGTCGTTGCGGATGCCTGGCAGACCCCCAATCGGCGAGGGGACGCGGTTGTGGTAGTAGCTGAGCTTGTCTTGCGTGACACGGACACCACCCACAACGGACAGGCGCTCGGTTGCTTGATAGCTGCCGTCGGCAAACAAAGCGAGGTTGCGCGATTCAGAGCCAAAGTTCGCGCTGGAGAAGGCCGACACAAAGGTCGAAACGCCAGTTGCGGTCGAGCATGGACGTTGACCGGTAGCGTCGATCGCCAAGGTCGAAGCGCTGCAGACGATGACGTCGCGACGGAAATCACGCTCGGTTTCAGCGTTCGCATAATAGGCACCAACCACATATTCCAAGGGCTTGCCGGCAGGCGAAGTCAGGCGCAATTCTTGGCTGAAGGTGGTTGAGGTTTGTGGGCCGTCGTCATGCAATTGGGCAAAGCCATTGCCGACATAAGCGGCTGGGCGGTCCAACCAGTCACCTTCGCGAACTTCGCGGTTGTCCCAGCCACGGTAAGCCGTGATGGAGGTGATCGTGTAGTCGCCAGCGTCCCAATCGGCCTGCGCCGACACACCCCAAGACTCTTCTTCGGTGCGGGTCACGAGATTGTTGCGAACAGCGCGGGTCTCATCGCCAGCAAAGGTAATGCCGGGCAATAGTGTCAGCAGGGCTGCAGCGGTCGCACCGGTTGGTGCTGTGCCGATGACTTCGCCACAGCAATCGTCGTCTGCTTTACGATAGTCACCGATCAAGCGCACTTTAAGGCTGTCAGACGCATCAATGTCCAAGATGCCGCGAACGCCATAACGCTCATAGCCATTGATCTTGTCGCCAGTGGTCAGGTTTGTGATGTTGCCATCATAGGAGCCACCAAACACGGTGACGCGCGAGCGAACGGTGTCGCTGAAGGGCATGTCGACCGACGCGCGCAGCTTATATTCATTGCCGTCATTTGCGGTGACTTGGATATCGCCACCGTGCACGCGACCTGGGCTTTGCGAGATGATGTTGACCACACCGGCTGACGAGTTCTTGCCGAACAGCGTGCCTTGTGGGCCGCGCAGGACTTCGATGCGCTGAATGTCAGAGAGATCGCCGAAGGCTTCACCGGCACGTGCCAAGACAACGCCGTCTAGGACCACAGCGACGCTAGGCTCAGCTGCGATGGAGAAGTTGATGGTGCCAACGCCGCGCAAGAACAGCGAGGAGTTCAAATTGGTGCCGCCCTTACGGAAGTTCAGGGTCGGGATTTGGGTTTGCACGCTTTCAATGTTGTAGCCACCTGCGCGGGCGATTTGCTCCCCGCCGACAACCGAAACCGCGGCGGCCACTTCTTGCACGTTTTGAACGCGCTTTTGTGCGGTGACGATGATGACTTCAGCGCCGTCAGCAGGTTTTGCTATGGTGGTTGCTTGAGCAAAAGCACTTGTGCCCATTGCAAAGAAGAGTGTGGCCGCCGCAGCGGACCCAAGTAAAAGATGACGCATTTTATCCCCTCAGTGATGTCGGATCTCTCAGGATCCTCTGTTAGACGTCAAATTCACGTTCCCGACGCCAAAAGCAAGTGGCCCTTGTGCTGGACGCGTCCGATTTGAGGATCGGGTGCTATTCTCGCAACAGTTTGACCTTGTGCCCTTTCCTTTACCCTAAGCTTGAAATTTGCCCTAGCAGCGCAGCTAACCGTAGACCTAAGCTAAGCTTAGGCTTAGTTTGGCCGTGCAGAGAAACAGGCGCACCAAGGGTAAGGCTAATGAATAGCGTTGAAATTGTTGAAGTTGGCGCGCGCGATGGGTTGCAGAATGAGCCAGACATTCTGCCCACGGAGACAAAAGTCGCCCTGATCCAAGCCGCCATTGCCGCAGGCGTTCGTCGGATTGAAACTGCAAGTTTCGTCAATCCCCGCCGTGTCCCCCAGATGGCCGATGCCGAAGCAGTGATGGAGGCCCTGCCAGACACTGATCTCGTAACCTACATTGGCCTCGTTCTGAATGAGCGTGGGGCAGAGCGTGCGCTTGGCACCCGCGTGCATGAACTTGGTGCCGTGGCTGTCGCCAGTGATGGTTTTGCGATGCGCAATCAGGGTCAAACCAGTCTGGAGAGTGTGGATGTCGCCAGTGCCATCGTTGCGATGGCCAAAGCCGCCGGGCGGTCCGGGCAAGTCACCATTTCGGCGGCCTTTGGCTGTCCGTTTGACGGCGAGGTCGACCCAGATCATGTCGTGGCAATGGCAGAGGCTTTGGCAAAAGCTGGCCCGCGCGAAATCGGCCTCGCCGACACGATTGGCGTAGCGGTCCCTAGCCAAGTGAAGGCCTTGGTGACCCGCGTCCAAGCCGTAATTGGCACTATTCCAATCCGCGCGCATTTCCACAATACGCGCAATACCGGCCTCGCCAATGCGTGGGCAGCCTATGAAGCAGGCGCTCTCACGCTTGATTCCAGTCTAGGAGGCCTAGGTGGCTGCCCTTTTGCGCCGAAGGCTACAGGCAATATTCCGACCGAAGACCTCTTATATCTGCTCCATCGCTCCGGCGTCGCGACAGGCATAGACCTCGACGCCATGATTGAGACCGGTCAGTGGTTGACGGGGGTCATGGGCAGGCCACTGCCCGCCATGGTCACCAAAGCTGGCAATTTCCCACCGCAAACTGCTGTGGCTTAGGGGCGGCCATGTCAGAGGCCACTGGACCCTTAAAAGGCTTGCGCGTGATCGAGCTGGGCGTGCTGTTGGCTGGCCCATTTTGCGGCCAAATCCTCGGCGATCTTGGTGCTGAGGTCATTAAAGTCGAACCGCCCGGCCAAGGCGATCCTTTGCGCGACTGGGGCACGGTGAAGAAAGACGGCCATGGCGTCTGGTTTCCAATTGTCGCCCGCAATAAGAAGTGCATCACGCTGGATTTACGCCAAGCCGAAGGCCAAGAAGTCCTGAAGGATTTGGTCAAAGAGGCTGATTTCCTTCTCGAGAACTTCCGTCCCGGTACGTTGGAGAAATGGGGCCTAGGCTATGACGTTCTCTCAGCCATTAATCCCGGCCTGATCATGATCCGCGTCTCCGGCTATGGCCAGACAGGGCCCAACAGTCCCAAAGCAGGCTATGCGAGCGTGGGTGAGGCGATGGGCGGCCTTCGCTATGTGATGGGGGAGCCTGACCGGATGCCGTCACGGGCTGGCATCTCTATTGGCGACAGTCTGGCTGCGACCTATGCCGCTATTGGCGCGCTGGCGGCCCTGGAACATCGTCGCAATACTGGGCGCGGTCAGATTGTGGACTCGGCCATTTATGAAGCTTGCTTTGCCATGATGGAAAGCTTGGTGCCCGACTATCATTTTGGTGGCTATATCCGCGAGCGGACAGGTTCTTTCCTGCCGAAAATCGCCCCGTCCAATATTTATCCAGCCAGTGATGGGATGCTGATCTTGGCCGCCAATCAAGACACCGTCTGGCGGCGTTTAGCAGAAGCGATGGGCCAGCCAGAACTTGCCGACGATCCACGCTTTTTGACCCACGTCGCGCGTGGCGAGAACCAAGCCGAATTGGATGCTTTGGTGAGCGCGTGGAGCCTTCAGATGTCCTGCGCGGACTTGGAAGCGGTCTGCGAGGCCCATGGCGTGCCTTGCGGTCGGATTTATCGCGCGCCAGACATGTTGGTTGACCCCCATTTCGCGGCGCGCGAAGCCATTGTGACGGTGGAACATCCAGCCCTTGGGCCATTCCCCATGCCCAATGTCTTCCCGAAACTATCAAGCACGCCTGGCAATGTGCGTTGGACCGGGCCAGAACTTGGCAGCCACACAGACGAGGTTCTCGCAGACATTTTGGGCTATAATGCCGACAGAATCGCGACCCTCAAAAATGCAGGCGTGATTTAGCGCGCTGAATCGTCAAATAGGCCAGATTGTGGCGGCGCTTTGGGTTCAGGCAAGCCAAACAATTGATAGGCACGTGCGGCGGCCACGCGGCCACGTGGGGTGCGCATGATAAAGCCTTGCTGCATCAAATAGGGCTCAATCACATCTTCCACGCCGTCGCGGGCTTCTGAGATTGCTGCGGCAAGGGTCTCCACACCAACCGGTCCCCCGCCATAGGTCTCAACCAAGGCCCGCAAATAGCGTCGGTCGAGCATATCCAGACCATCTGGATCAATATCAAGGCGGGCAAGGCCATGCGCGGCAGTTTGGGCATCGAGCGGGCTACCCAAGGCGTCGGCAAAGTCGCGTACCCGTCGCAAAAGACGCACTGCAATGCGGGGCGTACCACGGGCGCGGCGTGCGATTTCGGTGGCACCATCCGGGGTCAAAGGAGCACCCAGTTTGCCTGCGGCGCGCCTTAAGATCAATTCCAAGTCAGCCACGCTGTAAAAGTCGAGGCGTGAAACAATGCCAAACCGATCGCGCAGCGGCGTGGATAACAGACCCGCCCGCGTGGTCGCGCCCACCAATGTAAAGGGCGACAGATCAATGCGAATAGACCGCGCCGAAGGACCTTCCCCGATAACCAGATCAAGGGCGTAATCTTCCATCGCCGGATAGAGAATTTCCTCAACCGCAGCCGGCAAGCGGTGGATTTCGTCGATAAACAAAACGTCGCGCGGTTCAAGATTGGTGAGAAGGGCGGCAAGATCGCCTGCTTTTGCAATGACAGGCCCTGAAGTCGTCTTAAGATTCACACCCAGTTCGCGCGCTGTAATCTGGGCCAAAGTGGTTTTGCCAAGGCCAGGTGGACCAAACAACAGCAAATGGTCCATCGCATCGCCCCGGCCTTTGGCGGCACGGACAAAGATTTCGAGGTTTGCCTTAAGTTCGGTCTGGCCAACAAATTCGTCAAATCCAGACGGGCGCAGCGCGCGGTCGATCGTGTCGCCAACCCGCAATTCTGATGAAATCAACCGCTCGCCGCCAAGGCCATCGCCCGCTTGGTTCATCGACCGATCTCCTTCAAGGCCGCCTTAACGAGCGCACCAACACTGGCCTCATCCCCAAGGCTGCGGCTGGCAAGGGCCACTGCGCGCAAGGCTTCGGGTTGGGCAATGCCCAGATTGAGGAGGGCAGAGACCGCTTGGGATCGGTCTGCAATGGCTGGGCCCTCCACCGTCGCGCTTTGAGGGGCTTCAGAAGCGGGGTTGATCGGACTTCCGCCCTCACTAAAGCCAGAGGTACCGGTTTGGCCCATGAGGCTGGCTGGCGGCGGGCGGCCTTTAAGTTCAGTGGCAATGCGCGCTGCCAGCTTTGGCCCGACGCCATTTGCCCGCGCGATACTGACTTTATCCTCAAGCGCTGCCGCTTCCATCAATTGATTGGGCGAGAGAACGTCTAAGATCGCCAAGGCCACTTTGGCACCAACCCCGGTGATCTCTTGTAATTTTGCAAACCAAGCCCGCTCAGAATCCGACAAAAAGCCAAAGAGTTTGAGGGAATCTTCGCGCAACTGCGTCTCGATAAACACATGCACAGCCGCCCCTTGGCCAAGGCGCGACAATGTCCGGGTTCCCGCAAAGACCAAATAGCCGACGCCACCGACCTCGATCAGCACACGATCTTCACCCGTTGCCGCAACCACGCCTTTGAGGGATCCAATCATCCTTTAGCTGCCATCAAATGCGCAGGGCTGCGTCGTTCGGCAGCATGGCAGATTGCGGCCGCCAGTGCGTCAGCGGCATCGGCAGAAACGGTGCCGGATTGTGGCAGCAAGCGGCGGACCATGAAGGCGACTTGGTCCTTCTCAGCGCCTCCTGTGCCAACCAGCGCCTTTTTGATGTGGCGGGTCGCATATTCGGTCACGGCGATGCGATGTTGGGCGAGAACCGACAAGGTTGCGCCGCGGGCGTGGCCCAAAAGCAAGGCAGATTGCGCATTCTTTGCCATGAAAACCTCTTCAACCGCCGCTTCGGTGGGATTGTAGAAATCAAGCACGTCTTTAATGCCGATGGCAAGCAGGCCTAAACGCTCCGTCAAAGCGAGTTTTGTCGGCGGTGCAATGACGCCATGGGCGACCCAAGAAATACGCGCGCCCTCGCAAGCAATCACGCCCCAACCGGTGCGCTGAAGGCCGGGGTCAATGCCAAGAAGGATCGTCTGGAGTGACATGTCTTTCGTCCTGTAAAGCGAATCGTCGCCTTCGTGCACCCAAGCACCTTAACAGAACATAACCAGAACGACAAAGCCATGCTATTTTTTCTTTAAGAGCATCACATCCACCCGGCCATCGCTGGCGCGCCAGGTCTCATGCACATCAAACTCAGTAAGTTCTGAGGTCAGCGTTGCAGCGGTAAATTGTTGCGCAGACCCCATCGCCAGCCAGTCACCCGGACTAAAGAGGCAGCCGGCGTCCTGCCACTTAATGGTCGCCTTTTTCTGTGCGACAGCGCCAAATTGCACCTGTTGGCTTGCAGCTTCATGGAAGATGCGCGGTTCAAGGCCATGACTTTTGCCCAAGCGGGTCAAGCATGTGCGCACCAGTTGCAGGCCAAACTCCTGATAAGCGGCCTCTACCACAGCAGCATCCTGCGTAAGCTCTATAGCCAATAAGAGGTAATCATTGGCTTTCAGCGTTTGCGCCGCGCCTTTGATCAAATCCCGTCGTTCAGTTCCTGATAGGAATCCTAAGCCGCCGCCCGCAATCAAGGCCAGACTGGTCCCTGACCCGATTGTGGGTAGGTCCCAAGATGACGGGATCGCACTGGCCGGGGCTAAGCTGATCTCTGCCGTTGAGTCTTTTGCCGTCAGTGTATCAAAGAGCCGGGGATCAATGTCGCGGTTCATCAGAATAACGGCTTTGGGTCGCTCCAAGGCCATAAGAACTTGCGCGGTCCGCAACCCTGTAAAAGGACCGCAGTCGATCAAACGTGCGGCAGGGCCGACCAATTCACTCAATTGGGGCAGAATTCGGTCCAGCACTTCACGCTCGGCGCGCTCAACATGGGCGGCAGGGTGGTCTAGACCAAGCGCGATACTGACAGTCCGCCCACCAGCCAACAAATCTTGCTGGTGTTGTCGCACCAAATCTTCAAGCATCTAAATTTTTACCCCAAGAAACAATCTTCAAAACAACTCAACTCAACTTAATGATAGACCGGCACCACTAGCACGCAGGGAGGTCGAAGATAAAGGATTCCAGCGAGCAGGTATATAGACCCAAGCGGGCGGTGCCGCGTGCGGGCAAGCCGTGGCATTGGCCAAATGTAACCGGGCATGCGGAAAACGTTGCGCTAATCGCCCCAATCGCGCTCGGGGTCCAGCCCCCGGCCTGGAAACCACACAAATCGGGATTAGGCGCGCAATGTCTTGCCAACCGCGCCATCGTTCAAACCCGCTCAAATTATCCGCCCCCATGAGCCAGACAAAATGTACCTCCGGAAACCGCCTTTTGAGACCGCGCAGCGTGTCGATGGTGAATTGGGTTTTCAATTGCGTTTCAATATCCGTGACGATGTTGCACCGTCCGCGTGCCACAGCGCGTGCCGAGGCCAAACGGTTCTTGAGGGGCGTGGACTTCGGCTTCAGCGGGTTCTGGGGGGAGACTAGCCACCAGACACAAGTCAGGCCCAGCCGGGCACGGGCTGTTTCGGCCACATGGGCATGGCCAGAATGGGCAGGATCAAAAGAACCACCGAGGAGCCCGACTTTTATCCCTCGCGGCGCTCGCAGCGCGTATCGCATCGGTGTCGATTAAGGGAGAGTTAGGCCAAGGGGAAGGGGTTATGCTCAGATTGAGGATAGATTGCTGCTTTAGCTTCAGTGATGTCTAAAAAGGGTTCCGGGTCAAAATGGCTTGCTAATCGGCTGGGAAGGGCGCATAGAGCCCGCGTCTAATGACGGTTCTATGCTTGTCTGTTCGCTGAGATCATCGGCGCTGCTCTCAAAAATACCTCCTGAAATGTCGACGCCAAAATGCCTGCACATGCAGGCATCATCTTCTCTATGAACGGAACTACTCTAATGACTACCGGAACAGTAAAATGGTTTAACGGCCAAAAAGGCTTTGGCTTTATCGCTCCTGATGACGGCGGCCCTGATGCCTTCGTCCACATCAGTGCAGTGGAACGCTCGGGCATGAGCGACCTGCGCGACGGCCAAAAGGTCAGCTATGACCTCGTGGCAGATCGCAAGAGCGGCAAAATGTCTGCCGAAAACCTGCAAGATCGCGCTTAATATCTGGGCTTCGAAAGAAGCCTAAATGATAAGCCCAATTGGATGCGGCCGATGCTTTGGCATTGGCCGCAACCTCGGGCACTTCGCCCCGTCCCAGCGTAAATCTTTCACCAAAGTGAGTACCAGATGGCCAAGGGACAAAAGAAAAGTAACAAGGAAGTCCGCAAACCCAAGGCGGAAAAATCCAAGACAGAAGCGCCAACGCCTTTATTCTCAAAAGGCGCAACTACGGCCGACAAAGTGCCGATGGGCAAGCGTTAGGGTCTTTGGAAACTGGGTGTTGAGATGGCTTGCGCCGGATTAGGCTCCACCCGCCGATAAGCCAAAGCTTCAGCAATATGAATACGTCTTACCCCTTCCGCGCCATCAAGGTCCGCAATCGTGCGCGCTACTTTTAAGGTGCGATGATAGGCCCGCGCAGACAGACGTAGTGCATCTGCAGCCTTTCCCAATAAATCGCGCCCCGGCCCGTCGGGCGCGGCGACGCGGTCCAGCACCGCTCCGCTGGCAATGGCATTGGTTGCAATCACTAACCCATCGTTTTGATAGCGCTCTGCTTGGGCAGCACGCGCGCTGGCCACTCTGGCAGCCGCTTCTTGTGTGCCTTCGGTGCTGGCTGGCAGGGCAAGGTCGGCGGCGGTCACGGCCGGGATATCAATTTGCAAGTCTATGCGGTCGAGGAATGGCCCAGAAATGCGCGACTGATAGGTGACCATACAGCGCGGTGCTTTTCCGCACGTCCGCCCAGCTGCTGCACCGCAGCGGCATGGGTTCATGGCAGCAATCAGCTGAAAGCGCGCCGGATAGGTCACATGCCGGTTCGCCCGCGCGACCACGACTTCGCCGGTCTCTAAAGGTTGGCGAAGCGCATCGAGTGCTTGGGCGGAGAATTCGGGCAATTCATCGAGAAACAACACGCCGTGATGGGCGAGAGAGACTTCGCCCGGCTTGGCCCGAATACCGCCGCCCGTCAAAGCGGCCATGCTGGCAGAGTGATGCGGCGCGCGGAATGGTCGCGTGCGCGTCAAAGAGCCGCGCTCAAGCATGCCAGCCACCGAATGGACCATCGACACTTCTAATAATTCCCGCGGGCTTAAGGGTGGTAATAGGCCCGGAAGACGTTGTGCCAGCATGGACTTTCCGGCCCCCGGAGGACCAACAAACAACAAATTATGTCCGCCAGCGGCCGTGATCTCAAGCGCACGCTTGGCTTGCTCTTGCCCGCGCACATCTTTCAAATCTGCCACAGGCGGCGCTTCGAGCAGGGCCCCGGGTTGGGCCAACTCTAGGGGTCGCGCCCCGCGGACGTGATTAATGAACCCCATTAGGCTGGAAACCCCAATCACCCGCCCACCGGACCAGGCCGCCTCGGCGGCCGAAGCCGCCGGACAAATCAAGGTCAGATCTTCACCATGGGAAGCCATAGCTGCCGGCAACGCCCCAACAATGGGCTGCCAATCCCCATCAAGGCCCAATTCCCCGAGAACAGCGAGGCCATCAAGTGCGTCAGATGGGAGAACACCCATCGCGGTTAAGAGGGCGACGGCAATGGGGGCGTCATAATGTGAGCCCTCTTTGGGCAAGTCCGCAGGCGCTAAATTGACCAGCACGCGTTTGGCGGGGACCGATAGGCCAATGGCTGCAAAGGCTGAGCGTACGCGCTCCCGACTTTCGGCAACGGCCTTGTCTGCCAAGCCAACAATGGAGAAATAAGGGTTCGCCCCGGCGTCCGTTATTTGTACCTGAACATCTACCCTGCGCGCCTCGGCCCCATCAAAGGCCCATGTAACCAATCGAGCAACCATCGTTTCGCTTCCGAACTATCCACATTCCAACTAGAAATTAGAATATAATACGAACAAATAACGAACAAAAGACAATTTCTAATGCAAGATTGTGATTTTCCACCCTTAAGGGATGTGAACAACTTCCCTACCACAGAGTAAGAATTAGTTCAATTTACGGCCAATGGCGTCCCACATCAGCGAAACGGCATTAATTCCAGAGAAAGCTTTGAGTGCCAAAGCGCCCGTCGGCGAAGTGACGTTGATCTCGGTCAAGCGGCCTGCGATCACGTCAATCCCGACGAATAAAAGGCCACGCTCTTTCAGGGTCGGGCCAATCGCGCGACAAATCGCTAGATCCGCCTCACTCAAGTCGATTGGATGGGCTGTGCCGCCTACGGCAAGGTTCGAACGAATATCATTGCCCTTGGGAACCCGGTTGATCGCCCCGACAGGTTCACCATCGACCAAGATAATCCGCTTATCCCCGTCAAATACGCCGGGCACAAAAGCCTGCACCATGATGGGGTCGCGGCTGGTGGTAAAGAACAGATCTAGCAGGGCACCCAAATTGCCATCCTCTGGTTTTATTCGAAACACAGCCGCACCAGCATTTCCGAATAAAGGCTTGACCACAATGTCCTTGTGCTCTGCTTGGAACGCCCTGATCGTCTCGCGGTCGCGCGACACCAAGGTTGGCGGCATGAGCTCTGGGAACAGGAGGGGGACGATTTTCTCGGGGCTAGACCGCACCCAAAATGGATCATTGACCACCAAAGTCTTGCCCTTCAAGAACTCAAGCAGGTGGGCGGCCGTAATATAGCTCATGTCAAACGGCGGGTCCTGCCGCATCAAAATGACATCGACGTCCTCAGCCAAGTCCAGAACAACCTCGTCGCCCAACCACACATGGTCGCCCTTGACGCGTTGAACCTTTGCAGGCTTAGCCCGCGCGCTGACTTTGCCTTCTTGCCAGCTTAAGGTCTCAACCTGATAGACAAAGATCTCATACCCTCGGATTTGCGCCTCTTCGGCCATAGCAAAAGTGCTGTCGCCTTCAATATTGACGTGCTCAATTGGGTCCATCTGAATGGCAATACGCAGGGGCTTTGAGGCAGGTAAATCAGACACTGGATGAACTCGCTAATTGAGCTTTTGGCGGAGAGTTTGGGTTCTGTCGCGATCGGCTTGGGTGTAGCCTTGAAGTTGGCTTGCCCGATGCGCCCATTCAAGGGCAATATGAATTTGTCCGGCGGCTTCTGCAGCTTGGGAATAGTCCAGCGCCACTTGATAATTGTCAGGGGCGAGCAGGGCGCGACGAAATGCTGCCCGCATCCAGCCCTCAATTTGGCCAGAAGCCCGTGCCCGCGCCGCCAGATTGGTTTGCAGACGCACCGCCATCACGCGATCCGACACCGGGGCTAGCATCGCCTCGCTCAAGGCCTTGATCCCAACTCGATTGGCAATTTCTGAGAGGCCGACCTCATCCACAATCGCGCCCCCCGCAAGGGGGTCGATGAAAATGGGCCCATCAGCAGTCTCTAAACGCAGCAAAAAATGCCCTGGTGTATCAACGCCGTGAAGGGCCGCTTGAGAAAGGCGGGCGACATGGCGCCAAATCACCCCAAGTCCAACTGGCAGGCCTGCACGCGCCTCCAGAATGTGGATCAAGTCGGCGTTGCCTGGATCCTCAAAGTCTGTGCTGGAGCCTGCAAACCCCATTTCGCCAAAAATCAATTGGGAAAGTGCTAAGGCAGATTGCGGCTTTCGCTGTTGGGCTAAGGCGGTGAGCTGATCGAGGACGCTGAGAGCTTCGGAAAGATCGCGATCTGGGTTCTCATGGATGGCGCAGGCAAGCGCACAGGCCGTGAGGTCAAAGCGGTCCAACGGCATGTTGGCGCACACTTTCAAAGCGCTTTCCGCATCAAGCCGCGTTCTGGGGATCATTTGCGCCGCGCCCGAAAGGAAATAACATTGTCTTTAGGGCGATGGCTTGCCAGCATCGGGTCCTCTTGTGGACGCCAAGCGTCGCGAACATGGTTGGGCCAGCGCCATTTGGTGACGACGATCAGATCATAGCGCCACGTGAAATGCTGCGTCCAATCGCGTCTTGCCGTCCAGCCCGTCGCAGCCCGGACGATGCGTGCCATCTGCCGAGGTCGCAATAGCTCGGCAGGATCACTTGTTTGCTGGCGCATTTTCACCTCGATGAAGGCCAGCACATCACCGCGCCGCGCGATCAGGTCAATTTCTCCAGCGGGCGTCTGTACGCGCCGCCCCAAAATCGCATAGCCCTTGAGCTGCAAGACAAAAGCCGCCCAGCTCTCTGCCCAGCGGCCAGATCGTTCTGCAAGGGCGCGTTGAGTCAAATTCATGAGGCGACCCGCTTCTGGGCAGCAACCAGAGCTAAAGCGCGGCTGTAAACATCGCGGCGGGCAATACCCGTCTGGAGCGCCACCGCCGCAGCCGCATCCTTAACGCTGAGCCGGGACAAAGCCTCTTCTAGAGCGCCATCTAGATCAGGTCCCTCAACTGACTGAGTTTCGAGGCTTTTCCCGCCAACCACAACGACAATCTCGCCGCGCGGTGCGTCAGCATCGCCATAATGGGTCGCCAGTTCCACAAGGGTGCCGCGCCGGGTCTCTTCATAGAGCTTGGTCAGCTCACGGGCGACACAAGCGGGCCGGTCGCCAAAAACCTTGGCCATTGCGCTCAGGCTTTCCGCGAGACGCGGGCCAGTCTCATAGAAAATCAATGTGGCAGGGATGGCGGCAAACTCGTGGAAAAAATCCGCTCTAGCCCCGGCTTTGGAGGGGGCAAAGCCGGCAAAGAAAAACCGGGCGGAAGGAAGACCTGAAACAATTAAGGCGGCCAAGGCGGCAGACGCGCCGGGGACTGCCAGAACCTTATGCCCAGCTTCAATCACGCCACGGGCCAAACGCTCGCCCGGATCGCTGACGCCCGGGGTGCCCGCGTCTGAGCAGAAGGCGACTGACCCACCTTGATTAAGAATCTTCAGTGCTTCAGCCAGACCACTTTCCGTTGCTGCTTCGTCGCATCGCGCAACCTTGCCGCTGATGCCATGCAGCCCCATCAAGCGCTTGGTTACACGGGTATCTTCGGCCAGAATGAGGTCGCAGTCGGTTAGAGTCTTGGCCCCACGAGGCGTGAAATCACCCAGATTACCAATCGGTGTTGCGACTAGGTAAAGCCCCGATTCTAACAGCATTTTTATGGGCGTTTCCAGCAGATGCGATTGCGCCAGACCTGCCTCGCGCTTAGACTTAGGCCTCTTGGTGGGAGTAACGTTGGCCATGTCATCCATTTCTACGACAGAAGGTTTGAACTTTCCGACAAAGATACCAAGCCTTAAACACGCGTTAGGCGCAAGTCTCTGCGCAGCAATGTTGATGGGCTTGGCGTCATGTGCCTCTACCCCACAAACAGCCGTGCCGCCGCCAACTCCGCCTAAGCCAGTGGTGCAAGAGCCGGTCAACCCCTATGTGATTAAGGCAACCAATCGGTTGACGCCGCCCCATATGGCGGGGCGCAAGCTGGTTCGCGTCGCTCTTTTGGCACCGTTTAGCAGCGACAATCCAGCCATCCGCAACGAGGCCCAGACCCTGCAAAGTGCCGCTGAACTTGCCCTGTTTGAGCATGGCGATACATCTATGCTCCTCATTCCAAAGGATTCTGGCGATACGCCAGAGTCTGCCCGTGACGCGGCTGTGGATGCTTTGGGCTCTGGTGCAGACTTTATTCTGGGGCCTTTATTTGCCAGTGGGGTGACAGCCATTGCCCCCTATGTACGTGCCAATAATGTGCCCATGTTTTCCTTCTCAACCGATACGACCGAAGCAGGTCGAGACATCTATGTTTTGACTTTCCTGCCCGAGGATGAGGCTCGTCAGATTGTCCGCTACGCGGCCGAACAGGGCGTCAAACGGCTGGTCGTTTTGGCTCCTGAAGGCCGCTATGGCGACCGGGTCGCCGCTGCCGCGCGGGAAACGGCTGCTTCAGCGGGCGTCGAGTTCATGGGCGATGAGCGCTATGATCCGCGATCAACATCGATGACCTCTGCTTTAGAAGTCTCGAAACGTGTTGCAGGCAGGATCTCCGGCGGTAACGCCAACCGGGAGACTGCAATTCTGATCCCGGAGCGGGGCGCAATGCTGCGCGCCATTGTCCAAACCTTAGGCCAATCGGGCGCAAGCTCTCGCCAAGTTCGTTACTTAGGCACGGGTCTCTGGAACGATCCTGATATTTTGAACGACAGCCGGATGATGGGCGCTTGGTTTGTGACGCCGGATGTCGCGGCCCGCAGCGCGTTTGAGCAACGCTTCAGCCAAGCCTATCAGCGTAAGCCAACCCGATTGGCCGGCATGGGCTATGATGCGACCGCCATGTTGGCGCGCATGACGCGGGAAGGTAGTAAATCGGGCGCTTCGGCCCGCGCTATCGAGGCCCAAGATGGCTTCATCGGTGTCGATGGCCTGTTCCGGTTCAGAAGCCATGTGGTTGAGCGCGGGATGGCCGTAAATGAAGTCGTCGCCCGTGGCAGCAAAGTTGTGCAAGTCGCCCCAAAGACGTTTCAAAAATAGGCTCGTCATTGCAAAGGTGAGGCATGGGAGACATTCGCGTACGGCCGTTGGAAGCCAAAGATCGACCTGTTTGGGAGGAGCTTTGGTACGGGTATTTGACTTTCTATAAGGTCAGCCAATTTGCCCCGGAGGTCACCGAAGCCACATGGCAGCGCTTGTTGGATCCAAACGGACCCCTGCATGGCCTTGTTGCAGTGGATGGCGACGAAGTCTTAGGCTTGGTGCACTTCCTCTATCATCCATCCTCTTGGACGATTGGGCCCTATTGCTATTTGCAGGACTTGTTCACCTTCCCCGCAGCACGCAAGCGCGGCGTGGGGGAGGCCTTGATCGAAGCGGTGGCCGATGCGGCGCGCGCGCAAAATGCCGCTCGGGTCTATTGGCTGACGCATGAAACCAATGCGCCGGGTCGTAGTCTTTATGACCGCGTCGCGCGTCATGCGGGCTTTATCCATTACATCAAGGATTTGTAGTCAGAGGCTTTGGATTTTGCGGCCAACCTTATTGGCATACATGGCTTCATCTGCACGGGACAAAGCCCGTTCACCCGTATCGTCCGACTCAAACGTATAGGAGCCATAAGCGGCACCGACCTGCAGGCGATGGCCCTGATAGGTGATTTCGGTTCGAGAAATGGCTTCAGCCAGTTGTATGCCCTTACGCCTGGCATCTTCGGGGCCGGCTTTTGCGAGAATCACGGCAAATTCGTCCCCGCCAACGCGCCCAACCAGATCGCTCTCGCGAATATTGGCAGCCAAAGTCTCGCCCACAGCTAACAGGATCGCATCGCCAGCAGGGTGGCCAAACCGGTCGTTAATCTGTTTGAATCCGTCCAAATCGAAATAAACGAGGCTTGCCTGCACCTCATAACGTTGGGCAAAGCTTATCACCCGGTTCAATTCACGTTCAAAGGCACGGCGGTTGAAAACCGGCACCAACGTATCCCGGTCGGCCAATTCTTCCGCGCGCCGCAACCGATCCACCAAACGTGCACGATCTGATTTCAGGCTTGATACCTGATCGGCTAAATGCTTGAGCGCCCGGCGGACCGTCGGGGTCAATTCCTGGGGCGGAATGCCTAAAACCGCAGGCGCTTCGGGGGTGTGGGCTGGAGAAGCTTCTGCGCCGCGCAGGGACGGGCCAGGTTCTGCTACAGGGCTTAGCTTGGCCGCAGCCGCAGCCTGAGTCGCCCGTTCCAAAGCCGATTTTGGCTGCAAGGACGGCGAAGTCGCTTTCGGCTTTCCATCAGATTGATGCTGTGCAAACGACACCGCCCAAAGCTCCTATTGTGGCCGCCTCACACGGCCGCTAGTTTTTGTCCAATTACCAGATATAGGCGCATCCTGTAAGGGCGCAAACTCTAAAAATCGGGCTTCTAGGCTGTGCGCGCGAATGGTTAACAAGGTGTTTATACGCACGGAATTCCGATCAGGTCTTCCCTTCCGGCCCCTTTGCGACTAGAAGCCCCGCTTTCTTGGGTGGTGACGGGCCTGCACGCCGCAGCAGGGTGCCCTCGTCCCAATTGTTGGAAAGCACAATCGATGGCCTCAAATCCACAAATTGGCCCACAAATAGGATTGATTATGGGCTCCCGCTCGGATTGGGAAACCATGATTGAGGCGGCCAAGATTCTTGACCATTTAGAGGTGCCCTATGAGGCCAAAGTGGTCTCTGCGCACCGCACGCCTGACAAAATGAGTCTCTATGCGAAGGAAGCCAAAGGCCGCGGCCTGAAGGTGATTATTGCCGGTGCCGGTGGGGCTGCACATTTGCCAGGCATGGTCGCCGCGATGACGACTTTGCCCGTACTCGGCGTGCCGGTGCGCTCGGCCGCTTTGTCTGGCCAAGATAGCTTGCTGTCGATTGTGCAAATGCCAAAGGGCATTCCGGTCGGCACGCTCGCGATCGGTCCAGCTGGTGCCGCCAATGCTGCTTTGTTGGCGGCTTCTATCCTAGCTTTGAACGATGATGCTTTGTCCGCGCGCTTAACCGCGTGGCGCGAAGCCCAGACGGAAGCGGTTGGGGACGATCCGCGCGAATGATAACCGAACACAATCGCCTTGCCCCCGGTTCGACCATTGGCATTTTAGGTGGCGGACAATTGGGCCGGATGTTGGCCGTGGCCGCCGCCCAGCTTGGATTTGATTGCGTGGTTTATGAGCCAGAGGCCGATTGCCCTGCTGGTCGCGTGGCTGCAAAATGCTTTACCGCTGCATGGGATGATCAAGAGGCGCTGGCCGCTTTTGCCGCTTGCGTGGATGTGGTCACGTTTGAGTTTGAGAATGTGCCGGCCCCGTCCTTGGCCTTTCTGGCCGAGCGCACCTCGATCCGTCCGGGTCTAAAGTCGCTGCAATTGACGCAAGACCGTCTGGTCGAAAAGCAATTTATCCAAGGGTTGGGCCTTGAAACTGCGCCGTTTGCAGCGTGCGATACACGCGAGGATCATGACCGCGCTGTCGCGACCATTGGCGTGCCAGCCATCCTAAAGACCCGTACCTTGGGCTATGATGGGAAAGGTCAATACCGCTTAAGCCAGCCAAGTGATGCGGCAGAAGCTTGGGCCGCCTTGGGTGGTCAGCCTGCCATTTTGGAAGGCTTTGTGCCGTTTGACCGCGAAGTTTCGGTCATTCTCGCGCGTGCTATGGATGGCAGGTTTGCAGCCTTTGACGTGACAGAAAATGTCCACCAAGGCGGCATCTTGCGGACCTCGACGGTTCCTGCGCAGATCTCTGAAGCCCTGGGCGATCAGGCCGTAGCGGCCGCTGCCCAAATTGCTGCTGCTTTGGACCATATTGGCGTGCTGGCGGTGGAGTTTTTCGTTGTTGGCGAAGGATTGGTGATCAATGAGATCGCCCCACGGGTCCATAATTCCGGCCACTGGACGCAAGACGGCTGTGCCGCAGACCAGTTCCAGCAACATATTCGCGCGGTCGCCCATTGGCCCTTGGCCTCTACCAAACGCCATGCGACACATGTGCTAATGACCAATTTGATCGGCAATGAAGTTGAAGCTTGGGCGGAATTATCCGGCCAGCCTGACACCTTCGTCCATCTTTATGGCAAGCGGGCTGTGCGCGAGGGCCGCAAAATGGGCCATGTGATTAGGATTTAAGGCTTAGGCTGAGCGCCATAGCGTAAGCGCGTCAAAATGCCCAAGGGGTCGGGTATCTTATCGACCAATTGATTGACTTGGGCTTTCACTTTCTCAAACTGCATCACGCGGCCAATTTGCTTATCCAGAAAGGCCCAAGTGGCGGCACTTTCTTCGCTTTCATCCTGCAGCCAATAGGCCAAGGTCGCCAGATGGACGCCAGAAAGAATGGTGCGCTTGGTATAATAGTTGACGTCGGTGGAGGGGTCGCCCATTGCAACCCAAGCCCGGTCTGCCGCACGCCAGCCTATCCGCACAGCATCGGGGGCATTATTGGGTACGGCCAAATAAATAGCGGCTCGGCGCAGGCTTTCCTTGTGGGTGGACAAAGCTTCCAATCGTACCCGCACAGCCAAAGTCGCCTTCGCACGGATTTTTGTGCCTGGCTCGCAATCTTCAATCGCGCGTTCCATCGCGCGTTCAGCCCGGTCAAACCAAGCGTCTATCAGGTCCACTGCTCCACGGGGTGCCGCAAGCAAGGCTTCGCCCTCGCTGAGATTGGCCGCCTCACGCGCCCGCTCCAACGCATTGGGCAACCAGCCCGAGAAGCCCGCTTCATCCAAGGCAGCATCGAGATAGCGGTCGCGTAGCGCTTGGATTGGATCGTGGCGAGAAACAGGGTTTGTGAGGTCGGCGGAAACGGTCATAAGGCCCAAGATAGGTCATGGATGGCCGCTGGTCCATCGCTGTTTTCGCAACTGACATGATTCGACATCATGAGGTGGACAATCGGGACTGATTTCTGTATGTCCCCCCCTCTACTTTCACTTGGCCGGTTTTCTGGTCGTTCGTCCAATTTATAGGGGGCTCCCCTGGTTCAGATCCTTGTGCGCGATAACAACGTCGATCAGGCGTTGAAAGCACTGAAAAAGAAGATGCAGCGCGAAGGCACCTTCCGCGAAATGAAGCGTCGTAATCATTTTGAAAAACCTTCTGAGAAGCGTGCTCGTGAAGACGCCGAAGCCGTGCGCCGTATGCGCAAGCTGCAGCGCAAGCGTGCGCAACGCGAAGGCTTGGTTCTGAAGCGCTAAGGCCTTTTTGGCTTGAGTAGTCATAAGCCGCTGCTGGGGTCTCCTAGCGGCGGCTTTTGTGTTTGTTAGGGGCGGGAGAGAGACGTGCACGACCAACCTAGCTCAGGCCGCTTTGAAGGCCGCACTCACTTTCTGCCTGTGCGGATTTATTACGAAGATACCGACATGTCGGGCATTGTCTATCACGCCAATTATCTGCGCTATTTTGAGCGTGGACGGTCAGATTTTCTGAGACTCGTCGGCATCCACCATACCCAATTGCTAGAACGGGACCCGCCCTTGGCATTTGCCATCACGGGCATGGATATCAAGTTCAAAAAAGCTGCCCGCATTGATGATTGTTTGGTGGTGCAAACCCATTACGACGCGATCAAGGGCGTGCGCCTCATCATCCAGCAGATCATTTTTCGCGGTGAGGACGTGATTGCAACTGCGGCAGTCGAGGCCGTGACGATTGACCTGCAAGGTCGGCCAAAGCGGCCCTTCAAGGAACTTGAAGCCCAATTGGCACCTTACCTATTGCCCTAAACGGACTTGCGCTTGCGCCGCAAGCGCAGGGCATTTTTGACGCGGTTCCAAACCTTATAGCGTTCCATCACGGGCAGTGGGTCAAGGTTCTCGAGGAATTGCTCGGCGCAAGCACGCCACGAGAAGCCTTCAGCATATTTGCGCACCTGAGCGCGGTCGATGTTCAGGCAGGCCTGAATGCTGGTGGCTAAGTCATCACCAATTACGCCAGCACCAGAGCCGGGGATGATATCCTTTGGGCCCGGCGCCACAAAGGCTGCTACGGGGGTGCCTGTGGCCATCGCCTCGAGAATCACCAGGCCAAATGTGTCGGTATAGCTTGGGAAAACAAACACATCGGCATTGGCATAGCAGGCTGCGAGCTCTTCTCCGAATTTTGCACCTAAGAATTTTGCCTCTGGGAAACGGGCTTCAAGGTCTACCCGAGCTGGGCCATCGCCGACCACTACTTTGGTGCCCTTCAGGTCACAGGCCAAAAAGGCTTCCACATTCTTCTCAACCGAGACCCGTCCGACATAAAGGAAGATCGGGCCTTCAATACCGGCCAGCGGCCCACGGTCTGCAACCCGCAGTCGGGGGTTGAATTGTTCGGTGTCGACACCGCGGGTCCACATCGCGAGATTTTTAAACCCGCGCGAGACCAATAGATCATGCATTGTCGGTGTCGCCACCATCACCCGGCCTGCCATATTGTGAAACCAGCGCACAAAGGCATAGCCCCAGCCGACCGGGATCGGGAAGCGGGCCGAGACATATTCGGGATATTGGGTGTGATAGGAGGTGGAAAACGGAAAGCGGTGCTGGATACAAATGCGCCGCGCCGTCAGGCCCAAGGTGCCCTCGGTGGCAATATGAACCGCCTCGGGTTCAAAGTCTTCGAACCGCTCCTCAATATCGTCCTTGGCAAACAGCGCCAGCTTGATTTCAGGGTAGGTCGGCAGCGGGATGGTTTTATAGCCGTCATTGGGTGTGACCATCATCACTTCATGGCCCATCTCGCGTAATTCTTGCACGGTGCGCGAAAGCGTCCGCACCACTCCATTGACTTGTGGTTCCCACGCGTCTGTTACCAGCATGATGCGCATGTTTAGGCCCTTGTTTTTTCCGTGATGTCCTTACAGTGTGCCGCCACAAAAGGCCAATAAGGCCTGCACCATCTATCCTGGAAAAGAGACCGCCATGCTGACCCAAACAGACATAGAAGCCATCGATGCCACAAAATATGGCGATGAAGTTGCGATGGTTCAGGCGATGATTGACCAAAGCCCCTTGCGCGGCGCGGTGCGCTCTCAAGCCTTGATGGACGCCCAAGCAATCGTGCGCAAAGCGCGCGAGCGGGCCAAGCCTGTCGGCATGTTGGAAACTTTCTTGGAAGAATTCGGCTTAACGACGCCAGAAGGTCTCGCCCTCATGTGTCTAGCGGAGGCCTTGTTGCGGGTGCCAGATCAGGAAACGGCGGATCGTTTGATTGCAGAAAAAATCACCAGCGGTGACTGGGGTGGGCGCGCTGGCAAGTCCGACAGCAGCTTGGTCAATGCCTCGGTCTGGGGCCTGATGCTGACCGGAAAAGTGGTCGATGTGGGTGCAGAAGCCCGCAAAGACTTAGGCGCTTTCATGCATCGCCTGACGCGTAAAGCAGGTGAGCCCGTTATCCGCGCCGCTGTCGGCCAAGCCATGCGCATCATGGGCGAACAATTCGTGCTGGGCCGCACGATTGAGGCGGCGATCAAGCGCGGCCAAGGCGCGATCCGCAAACAGCACGCCAGTCACTTCTCCTTCGATATGCTGGGCGAAGGAGCGCGCACCCAAGAAGACGCGGCCCGCTATGCCAAGGCCTATGCTGACGCGATTGAATCGGTCGGCAAAACCTCTGGCGGTCTGGGGCCTGAGAAAGCCTCAGGCATCTCCGTCAAACTCAGCGCGCTATCCCCCCGCTATGACGCCCGCCAACGCCACCAAGTTCATGAGACACTCTATCCGGTGGTCCTCAACCTCGCCTTGATCGCCAAGCGCTATGACATTGGCTTCTGCCTCGATGCCGAAGAGGCAGATCGGCTGGTCATGTCGCTCGAAATCCTCAATCGCCTCGCCCTTGCGCCAGAGCTGGCTGGCTGGAATGGCCTCGGCCTCGCCGTGCAGGCCTATCAAAAGCGCGCGCCCAAGACGGTGGAGACGGTGATCGCCATTGCCCGCTCGTCTGGGCGGCGGATCATGACGCGCTTGGTCAAAGGGGCTTATTGGGATGCGGAGATCAAGCGGGCGCAAGTGGCAGGTCGCCCGGACTTCCCGGTCTTCACCACCAAGCCCGCGACAGATGTGTCCTACCTCGCCTGCGCTGACCTAATGTTGCGGGCCCCAGATGCCATTTACAGCCAGTTTGCCACCCACAATGCTCATACCTTAGCGGCCGTCCGCTGCTTGGCCCAAGCGGCAGGGCAAGAGGCCTATGAATTTCAGCGCCTGCACGGCATGGGCGAGACATTGTATGCCACCGCACGTGATTTGTTTGGCGACCTGAATGTGCGGGTTTATGCCCCCGTTGGCGCGCATGAAGACCTGCTTCCCTATCTGGTTCGCCGCTTACTTGAGAATGGAGCCAATACCAGTTTTGTGCATGCCTTCTTGGATGAGGATGTGCCAGTAGAGCGCGTCGCCGGTGATCCGTTAACCGCCTTGGAGGCAGGCTCTCGGCGGCATCTAAAAGTGCCCGCGCCGCCCGCGCTTTATGGTGAAGCACGCGCCAACTCCAAAGGCCTCGATCTGACGCTCGCCCCCGACGTCCTTGCCGTGGAACAAGCCATCGCAGCCCAAGCTCAAAAGAGGGAAGGCCAAGGCTCGGTCGCGATAATTTCGCCCCAAAACCATAAAATCATTGTCGGTCACATTGAAGAAACAAGCCTCGAAGCGCTCGATGCCGCCTGTGAGAAGGCGCACACGGCTCAGCCTGCTTGGGACCGGCTCGGCGGCTATGCCCGCAGCCTGATCCTCTTGCGCGCTGCCGATCTGATGGAGGCTGACCGCGCCCGTCTAATGGCCTTATGCTCGGCAGAAGCGGGCAAGACCTTACAGGATTGTATCGATGAAGTCCGCGAGGCGATCGACTTTCTGCGCTATTATGCCGCCCAAGCCGCCCAAGAATTTCAAACACCGCTTGAGCTCCCCAGCCCGGCGGGCGAGACCAATGTGCTCTCGCTGCATGGGCGCGGTGTGTTTGGCTGCATCAGCCCGTGGAATTTCCCATTGGCGATTTTCATGGGTCAGGTGGCAGCCGCTTTGGCGGCGGGCAATAGCGTCGTCGCAAAGCCCGCTGAACAGACCCCGCTAATTGCCCAAGCTGCGTGCGAGATCCTCTATCAAGCCGGTGTACCGAAGGACGTGCTGCACCTCGTTTTGGGCGATGGCCGCACGGGTGCGCATTTGGTCAGCAACCCAAAGATCGCAGGCCTTGCCTTCACCGGCTCCACCAGCGTCGCGCGCCTCATCTCCCGCACTTTGGCGCATAAGGACGGGCCGATTGTGCCGCTGATTGCTGAAACAGGTGGCCTCAATGCCATGTTTGTCGACACGACGGCTTTGAAAGAACAAGTTGTGGATGATGTCATCGTCTCCGCCTTTGGCTCTGCGGGTCAGCGCTGTTCGGCGCTGCGCCTGCTGTTTCTGCCGCATGAAACGGCTGATGCGGTTTTGGATTGCTTGATGGGTGCGATGGATGAGCTCGTGCTGGGTGATCCTGCGCGCCTCTCCACCGACATCGGCCCCGTGATTGATGGCGATGCCCGTGCGATACTGGAGGCGCACGAAGTCCGCATGGCGCAAGAGGCCAAGATTTTGAAGAAGATTGATGCGGGCGCGCTGGCAGAGCAGGGGCATTTTTATGGCCCATGCTTGGTGGAGATCGATAGCCTCGACGTCTTGGAAACCGAAGTCTTTGGCCCAATCCTGCATGTGATCCGCTATCACCCCGAAGCGATTGAAAGCGTTGGCGCGGCCTTGGCACACAAAGGCTATGGCCTCACATTGGGGTGCCACACCCGGCTCGACAGCTTTGTGGACGAAGTGGAAGCGGCTGTTCCTGCTGGCAATTATTACGTCAACCGCACCATGACGGGCGCGGTGGTCGGCGTTCAACCCTTTGGCGGCGAAGGCCTATCGGGCACCGGCCCAAAGGCGGGCGGACCTCATTATCTGCACCGCTTTGCCACCGAACGCACCAAAACCATCAACCGCGCCGCCCAAGGCGGCGACCCGCGCTTGTTTAATTTGTAAGGTCTCAAGTACCCCTTCAGTCCCTCACATCGTCATCCCGGACGGCGTCAGCCGATCCGGGATATTCAGCCGCAAAGTCCTTGGGGGTCCCGCTCGTAGCTCACGCTTCGGCGAGGGGGGGGTAGGAACGCGCAGCACTAGCTGCGCATATGGACGCGCTGACGTGCGCAGCTAGTGCTGCGCGCTCCTTTTGGGGGACAAAACAAAACTTATCCCCCACCCTCCAAAGCCCGGATAACCTA